>Ga0209952_1002354_pt1 | contig 14309 bp, 8 predicted proteins | sample ThiBiot_750_biof_2_FD_183951 | JGI IMG/M metagenome (GOLD analysis project Ga0209952, IMG submission 183951) | Wastewater bioreactor microbial communities from Cape Town, South Africa - Thiocy_cont_750_biof (SPAdes) | ecosystem: Engineered > Bioreactor > Thiocyanate-remediating >...
CGAATGCTGGAATTAGCGGTTTAGTTAGCGGAGCCAGCCGTATCAGTGGTAACTATGGTGGTTCACAAGGTGGTTCATATTCACAAACAACAACCCGTCGTGAATATTCATCGACAAACTAAATCAAATTAACAACAATTTTCAAACAACAACAAAAATATTTATCAAAACAAACTTTTCTTCTACTCATCATTTTTAATCTAAGTGTATGTTTATCCCTATTCTCTCTGTGTTCGTTTATGTTTTATGAAGGATAATTAGATCAGCTTTTTTTATGTTATCTCAGAAAGAAAAATCATATGTTTTTGGTGTTTGGGTCAACGTTTTTTTAGCAATATATAAATATATTGTGTATATGTTTGAAGGAGGAAATGATGAAAAACAAAGATAACCCCGATAAACATTTCACTTGCACATTTCATATTGTATTTGCTTTGTGGGTTGGTCTCTCTTATGATTTGCAAAAGTATTGGTGATGGAAGAAAGAAAAGAATGTAAACGATTGCTAATAAGGTGATAATTGTTGTGATAGGAAGACGGATATGTTTTAGTCGACTTTGTCAGTTCGTTTTTTCTACATGAGATAGTTAGTTTTGTTGTGCGTTGAGAAATTGTTAATTAATAGAACTTCAACATTCGAAGAATGTTATTTCTTTTGCATTTTATGACATTGTCAAGCGGAATTTGCCAGACACGTACAATTTTTTTTATATATGTCAATGCCATTAAGTTCTTTTTCTTGGTTTACTGAGAAAAACCGAAGAATTATGTTTGTAGTCGTTGTTGAGATTTTAACTAACTTTTAGTCTTTACAAATCCGCAAACAAAGTATCATATAGCGATAAATGAGACGTTTTTCCTCCCCCTTTCGACTTTCAAGTATCAGATTAAGATAAAGATGAAAATCTACATAAGCTGATTAGAGAAACTCTTAGATTTAATGAATCGTTGGTTGGATAGATACAACGAATCATCAGCATTCTTATGCATTTGAAAGAAAAACTGTTTGACAGCGGAAGATTTCATTAGATAGAAGTGCGTGCTTTGAATTGGTTCTTCCGATTGGTAGACTTGTTTTACTTTCTTTTATGCTCGAATATCCATGCGCACACAATAGATCAAGTGCATAGACATAGTTCGTTCCTTTTCCCACTCAATCAATCAGGAAATAGAATCATCTTAAAAAGAAAACGTTGTTGCTACTGATGAGATCATTGTTGTTGTTGAATAGCTTTATATACATAGATTTGCGTAGAACGAGTCAGTAAGAAAGAGAAAGAGAAAGAGAGAGTTTGATTGAGATACTTTAGTTTATTTTCATGCTAGTTGACATTTTGTCAACAAAGAATTAATCAAAAGGTTGGCAAAACACGGAGACAATTTTCCAATAATTTTTCATCGCCGTTTTTGTTTGCTAACTAGATTGTTGTTTAAGTGATCCATGTTTTTTCATCTGACATGTATTGTCATTAGATGTATATTATTCTCTTTTCTCAGTTGTTCTTCGCGTTTTTTTTTAATACTCCATATGTATGATTATGAGGGTGACAAAATTCCTAGTAAATGACGTTGTCGAGTTAAGGACATACACATACAACTATGTTTATTCGCTGTTGTGGGTAGAGCAAACAGAGTTGTATGATAAAGGCTAGAAAACAAGGATAGTCAAAAGGCGAGAATGATGATAATAGAAAGATAGGGTATGAAAAAGAATCTTCCTTCGACACATTAATCGTCAATATTTGAGAATACAGACAAGAGACAGCCCCCTTTTTTTCTCTTCTCTTTCGTAGATGTAATATCCATTGCTAATACAATCAGTAGTATATTAAAAAAGTCTTGGCTATAAGCAATAAATAGACAAAAACAACATCGTTAAGCATTTGTTGACAAAGATCGATTGGTGTACGTATATATTGATCGGGCTATATTGCTTTACAGTATGCCTTAGCTACTGGCGATATGATGAGATTTTTGTAGGCTATAGATGTACATTGTTAGACGAGGCATTTCGAGTATTCGGCATATAAACATCTTATTTCGAGAGTGCTGATTTTGTTTGAAGAGAAGAGAGAAAAAAAAGAAGAATTAATTTATGCATACATGCAAATTGTTAATTATATCTTGTTTAATATCAAAGGAGTGACTTGCTTTTTTTCTCTGGCTTTTCTTTATTATTCCATCAATTGGAATTTATGCAATATATAAACATTATAGTATTTTTCGTCGATGAGTTTACAATCAAATGAGAATTACGTCATTAGCTTATTTTTACAAGGTTTTTTGGTTATTTAAATATTTTCACTTGGGAATTCCGAGAAAAAAATACAGTTTTTGATAGTTAGATCGCATGTTTGAAAATGTATAGTCCGGAATTTCATTCAAATTTGTTATTAGATTGTCAAGAGATTAATTAAACCAACGAGTAGCAGGTGTTTTTCTTCTTCTTCGTCTTCTTTTGTCTTTTACTGTAAGTTCTCGTCTATTGCATATGCAAGTCAAATATCTTTCATCATCGATTCCTGTCATCGGTTGAAAACAAAAAAAGAAAATGTTATTGTTCTACGATTAGAGAGTGAAGAACAACGCTTTCTATCAGCAGTATTAATAAAGACAGAAATTATTCAATATATATGTGTGCGATTGATTCTTGTTTAAACGAACGATGCATTCTTATCATTTATTAATATATCTATATTATATATGTGTGTGAGTGTTCGACGTCACGATGTAGTTCTCTTATTTGATTCAACATTGTACTGTTTAGCATTCGAAATTCAATTGGTTTTGGACCTAGTAACCCCATAGCGTCAGACATTCCCTAGACTCCGTATTTTTTTTTCTATTTCTATTTTCTGAGTTTTCTTTTTCTCGTCTACTCAAAGCGAATATTAAAATAATCCGTTCATTACTTCCGTCTACGTCAATGCGCCTACGAATTCATTTAGGAATAATTTTATTATTACAGATCGTTGCATAAAATTTGCTTCTATTTGTTATTGAATGATGATGATGACGGCCAGTGCACATCATACAAAATAGACATACAACTGATCTTTGCATATACACAGGATACATCATCACGCAATCGAAAGATAGATAGAGAAGAGCACAACGAAGATGAAATTACCGCACTTCTTCCATACTTATTGTTGAAATAAAAAGAGAGAGAAAGAGAAAAAGAAAGAGTAATGAAAGAAAAAAAAATACAAACGCACGAAGTTTTTTTTTTTTATATATTTTTTATTGAAGCGAGTAAAGAGAAGTTTTAAACTGGTTGCTCTTCGTCGACGAAGAAGAGCAGTAAAGAACGAGAAGACGAAGAAATGGAAATGCCACTTTTGCTTCTGCCATTACGGCAAAGGATGGGCTTCGTATATATTGTTCACTGCAACAAGTACCGCAAGCACGAAGAGAAAGAGAGAGAGAAAGAGAGATACGAGACGAAAGGGAGAGAAAACGAAGAAAAAAGTTATTATTACTCGCTTTTGTAATGTGGTAAGAGAGAAAGGAAGAAGGACTCAGAGAAAATTCTTTGCTATTTTTCTCCATTCATGTCTGTGAGCTCCTTTGGTGGATAGGGGTAGTTTTTACAGTCTGAAACATAAAGGAACTGCGCAATTTTCCCAAAGGAAACTAAAAAAATAAAAACAAAACTGCTTCAATATTCTTGCATATTAATTTTCATTCAAAGATCGGAGTAGACGTACTCTTTCATCTAAGATCTATTATTTACACATATATAGCTTTTTTTTTCTCTTTCTTTTTTGTTTAACAAAGAGAAGGCAAGTAGAATTATTCATAATCTCTTTACTGTAAACAAAAAAACATTAATCTTTATTAATTTTTTAGTTTCGCCAATATATATTAGACCAATGGATAATCGAGGTAATAATGGAAATTCCAATCGCGATGCTGCTTCTTCATCATCGTCATCTCAACAACGTCGAACTGAAGAAGAAGAAACATCAAATTATCGATCACAAATCGCTCCACGTTCAACCAATATCACTACACATCGAATCGTGCCTACTTCTAACATAATCACTGAACGATTCTATGCATATGGCGCTGGTCACGGCATTCCACTTAAACCAGGTGGTAAATCAGCAGCGATTGTTGCCATACAGTAAGTGAAAATAGCGAGAGATATTTTCTTATTATTGTGCACCAACTCAAATCTATCAGTGTATTACATAAATCAATCGATCGATTAATCACAACGGCATGTGCGTGTTTGTTCTCTGATGAGCTAGTTTGATTGTGGAATTGTATGTCTATGTACATTGATATGTGTTCGTGATGGTAGTAGTAGACGTATACAACTACTGCCCGCCTTCTTCTCCTCATAAGGATGTAATACGATCTTGGACAGTATGAAGAGAAACGTCCAACTGTGCATGACACCATATGTTACGTTATTTTATGATGTTGCCGACATCGAAATATATATCAATGGAAATACGTCTGTGTACGAAAGACTGTTTGTCTAGTGATAGTACTTATCGTTGACAGAGATCAACAAACAAACAAGAAATGTTTTTTTTGCTCTCTTTCCGTGTACGACGAATAACAATTATTTTTATATTTATTATCCACTGACTAGCAAATTTAATCATCTGACAAGAAAATGAAATATAGCATATCTCTCCACAGATTTCTTCAATGTTTCTAATCGAAAGAAAGAATAATGATTTTTTTTTCACGTTAAATCTCGTGTGTAAACGAGAAATGAATTCATACTTTGTTATTTTATTCTTTCAGGGAAAATCGTGAACGAGAAAAACGTGAATTAAGTCATCTTAATGATCGTTTTGCATCGTATATTGAACGTGTTCGATATTTGGAAGCACAAAATAAAAAACTTCAACTCGAACTCGAGCATCTACGGTAAATTGAATTCGATTGTTTTCTTCGAAAAATTTTGTGTCTTTATCTAGAGGCAAATGGGGTTCACAAACGGAAAAAGTTAAGGAAATGTACGAGGTCGAAATACGTGAAGCTCGTAAAATTATCGATGATACAGCTAAAGATCGAGCTTCAGCTGAACTTCGAGCAAAACGTGCCGAAGAAGAAACATTAAAATTTAAAGACAAGTAAACAATTTCAATGATAGATTGATCTTTTTTGAATTCACTTGCTTTCATTTAGATATGAAACTTTATTAGCTGGAAGAGACTCCGATCGACAGAAAATTGATGTCTTACAAAAACAATTAGCCGATAATGAAGCAGATCTTAATCTTTTTCGTCGTCGTTTAGGTAGATTTTTTTGCTTTTCGAATAGAAAATCGTCGATGAACAAATTTCTTTTTGAAAAAAATATTTAGCCGATTTGGAAGATGAGCAAAAACGTTATCGTGCTGAATCTCAAAAACTCATCTTAGATATTCAACGTGTAACACAAGATCTCGATCAAGAGACAATTGCTCGTGTTCAATTGGAAAATGAAAAGCAAAGTCTCGAAGAAGAAATTAATTTTCTCAAACAAATTCATGCTCAAGAAATCGAAGAATTAAAACACGCTAATCTTATTGGTACAGCTCTTGATCCATCGAATTTCTTCAAACATGAATTATCGAATGCTATCCGAGATATTCGAGAAGAATATGAACAACTGAATAATCATCAACGTGATGAATTAGAATCATGGTATCGAATGAAAGTTACTCAAGCTGTATGTTGAGAAAAAAATCGAAGATTGATTTTGAATTTTATAATGATTGTTATTAATTATTTGAATAGGTACACGAAATTCAATCACGTCGAGCGATTGAAGGACCGGAAAACGTTCGAGAAAAAGAAGAAATTAAAAAACTTCGAGTATTAGTTACCGATTCACGAAAGGATATTTCAGCGATCAGACAACGAGTAATTGACTTGGCTTTGTTTTTTTTTGGTCTGTGAATTTTCATGTAAAATATGTCGATTTAGAATGGTGAATTAGAGAATCGTATTCAAGAATTAGAAGAACTTGTTCAAATCGAACGACGCGAAGGTATTCAAGCAACCAATGAACGTGATCGAGAAATCCAGGAATTGCGTTCTCGATTGGAAGAATTGGGTCGAGATTATGATGAACTGGTTACGACTAAATCATCGCTCGATGCTGAAATTGCAATCTATCGAAAATTACTCGAAGGAGAAGAAAATCGGTTCGATTTACATTGACAAATTCGTTTTCCACTGAACCTTTTCTCTATTTTTCAGTCAAGGTTTGAAACAAATCGTTGCTGGTGTCGAAGAACAAGCTCGCACTGACTTCGCTGCTGCCGGTGGTATTAGTGGCGGAGGAGATGCCAGTAGTAGCGGTGGAGCCGGTGGCAGCGGTGGTGCATCATCATATACGTATACACGTTCCCATCAAACAACAACTGGTGGTCAAGGTATGTTGCTCATGAAAAATTTGCACTCTTCTGTTACGTGTTGCTTGCTGTTTGAAGTGCACATTCGTGATTGTCTTGTCTAGCTTTAACAGTAGTCCCTTTCTCTTTGCACAATCCTTCAAATGTAAAAAGATTCTTATCGATTATAACAGAATGTCAACCTTGAGAACAATGATTACATGTTTAAATGTCATTAATCTTTCGCTTTTTTTTTGTATATATCGTGAAAAAAAGGGGATAGAACCGAAAAGTTCTAGATAAGAGGATTCATTCGATTTTTCAATCGACCGTAACGAAAAAAAAATGAACATTTGCAATCAATGATTTATTTTTCTAGGTTCGATTGGCAAGAATTGAAAACAGACTAATTCAACATGACAAATTTGCATTCATTTCGCCTAGTCAATTTGTTTCGTTTCGTTTTTCGCTAGACCTTATGTATATTAATCGCTCTTTGTTTTATTCGTCTCTTAGAGTATCGCTTTTCTCTTTTTTTTTCATCATTCCAAACAATTCCATCGGTTAGAAATGTTCGAGTAGAAGGAAAAGAACAGTTTTGAATATAAACAGACAAAAGAAACAAAAAAGAAAGAAATTTTCTTCTTCTTCATCTTTTTTTCTTCGTTTTTGTTATGGACGAAAGATGAAGAAGATCATTGAAATAAAGTTATCTTTCTTTTTTGGAGTACTTTTCTCTTTTCGTTTATAAACGATATTTTTCTTTTGAAGGAGCAGAGATTTGCATGTGGGCACCGCTTCTCCTTGTCTTTGAATTTCTCTTTGTTTGTTGTTGTGATTGTTTGCCTATGTTATATAGTGTTTAGCTAGTTAATGAATAAAATAATTGGTGTTTGAAAACAGAGAACGAGAGAGATTTGAGAGTATATATCCATTTGTGTTGTTATGGTCGTCGTCAAAATCGTCGTGCTGGTCATCGTTGTCACTTTTCAATTGAATTTCAAAACAAAAAACCGCATCATAATTGTAGAATCAAGTCGAAGCGGTGGTGTCAATCGACTTCGAGATCAAGGTGACTCAACTGATCGATCGGGTGGACGAGGCACAGAAGGTGACGATTCATCATTAGAAGATCCAAGTGAACGACGTGAACGTGCACCCGCTTCACATAAAGATGAAGGTTACGGTCGAATTCGTTGTGGTTTTCGTTTCGATCGTGCACGTAGCAAATTAATTGTACGTGTTTTTGAAGCACGTGACTTAATCAATACGGATAAGAACAGTCTTTCGGATCCGTATGTACGCTTATTACTTTTACCTGACAAACGTAAACGAACCAAACGTCGTACACGTATAATCAAAGATTCATTAGCACCGGTATTCGATGAAACATTCGAATATGATATGACATACGAAGAAGCCAAATTAAAAACAATTGATCTCACGGTGAAAAACGATCGATCACTTTTCTCAACAGAAAAAGTTTTCATGGGTCAAGCATTAATTACATTAGCTAACTATAATATCGATGAAAGTACTTTAGTTGATAGTTGGTTTACACTTGAACCCGAAGGAGCTTTAGCATTACGTCTCAAAGCGTTGGATGCTTAAATGATTCAACGAACATCTTATTCGATTAACTTACTCATGAACACATAATTTGGTGTTGTCGTTCAGTGATATTAATCTCTCGTTTTAATCTCCACTTTACATTTTCTTACATAGCTTTTTTTTTCTTAGTTCAGTTTGCTCATTCTATTTTACTTTATTCTAAACTAGCTCTAGCTTTTCATTTTCTTTTCTAAATACACGTAGTTTCAGCTGCATTCTTACATAAAATTGAAAACAAAACGCATGTTGCAATGATTGATTGATTGAATGAATGAATGATCAATGGCCATCAAATGCATGAGTTTGCTGAGGAAAAATCAAACTAAAAACATAGTTAATTATTTTCTAAAACTATATTTACAGGTATGGTTAGTGATTTTCTAACATTAACACCTTTATTTCCATCGACAACACGTACTGCTCAGTCAGCATCGTTTAATCGAGTGTCTAACAGTGGTACATCACGTCGACCACATATGATCAGTTTGAATGTTGAATGGATTGGAAATGATGTCAATAGTAAAAAAATGAAAACATTAACTTTTCGTGGTAGTGGTGAAACGCGAGGACAACAATCAAAAGCTGTAACACCACCAGGTTCAGATTATACGGATGCTTATCTGTCTGCTTTTGCTCCGAAATCATCGATTCCAACTCGACATGTCCATCGATTAAATACTTCGATATTTAATAATTCTACACCCATTCCACTTAAACCAGCCAGTGTACCTTTTTCTTCGACTAGTTCAACTACAACGAGCCAAACTCGTTATATCAACTTTAGTAATATCCAACCGTCAAGTTATCCATCCTATTCACATACACAATTCTCAACACCACAATCTCAAACATTTACTTCAAGTTATTCAACGTTACTTCGTAGTCCATCGTCAAGTATCTCAAGTTCAAATGTTGATAATCAACGCTCGTTTGTAACATCTCAAGCAGCTAATCGTCTCGAAACAGTTTACGATAATATCTACAAACCATTGCCACCATATTCTGTTCAAACCTATCCACCATCTAATCCATACACTACTTCTCTATTATCTATGGCGACGGAATCAACCTATCGACCTTCAGTACCATCTTATACTAGTGAACGTGTAGTTGTGCCAACTATAGAACAAACCGACAGACCTGAAACTTTGCTATTTCGACCAAATGAAGATCTTCGTTCGCCAATTCTTAGTCCACCAGTTGATTCACCTATGAATAATAATCAAGAAGAAAACAAAGTTACTTCTGAACAAGAATCTGCAGATGAGCTATCATCAATTCCTGCTCCTATTCAAATTCTTGAGAATACTCTTAATAAATATGATTCATTAATTAATCAAATATCTGAAGTTCTCGCTAGTGTTTCACCATTAAGTTCAACTGTGAGCAGTATCAGTCCAGGCAAGAGTTCACTTGACTATCAATTGTCAGCTGATAGTTCACCAAATTTACAACATAAACATATTGAACCACAATCAACTACTGTTACCGATGATCAACAGGCAAACAAACAAAGTTATTTAATTCCAGAAGATTCTTATGATAAAATTGTTACGGCAATGTCGGATTTGGATCAAGCAACTCCACAACCATCATCAACTGATAAAGAATATGAGATTCAAACTCCAATTGTTGATGAATCTCAAGTTTCTTCCACAAATCAAGAAGAAACTGAACAGCCGTCACCTGTCGATGGATCTCAAGCATCATCAACGACTGAACAAGAAAAAGAAGTTGAACAACAGTCTTCACCTACCGAGGACACTCAAGTATTATCGACACAAAATGAAGAAGATCAACCTATTTCAACTATAAATCAAGAAGAAATAAATACAGAAGAAACTGAACAACCTTCACCTATCGATGAAACTCAAGTAACCTCAACACAAAATGAAGAAGATCAGCTCCAATCAAGTGAACTTCAATCAGTTGACCAATCTATTTTATCAACAAATCAAGAGGAAATAAAAACGGAAGAAACTGAGCAATCTTCACCTACAGAAGAAACTCAAGTAACATCAACACAAAATAAAGAAGATCAGCTCCAATCAAGTGAACCTCAATCAGTTGACCAATCTGTTTCATCTACAAGTGCAGAAGAAAAACAAGTAGAGCAACAATCTTCATCTACCGAAGAAGCTCCAGTACTCTCAACACAAAATGAAGGAGATCAACTCCAATCAAGTGAACCATCATCAGTTGACCAATCTGTATCATCTACAAATCAAGAAGAAATAAAGACAGAAGAAGCTCAAGTATCGTCAACACAAAATGAAGGAGATCAACTTCAATCAACTGAACCATCATCAACTGATCAATTTGTTTCATCTACAAATCAAGAAGAAATAAAAACGGAAGAAACTGAACAATCTTTACCTACAGAAGAAGCTCAAGTAACATCAACACAAAATAAAGAAGATCAACTCCAATCAAGTGAGCTAACATTAGTTGACCAGCCAGTTGCATCCACAGACGAACAAGAAACGCAGATAGTAGAAGAGCAAACATCAGCTGTAACTGATCAAGAAAAAGATGCAGAACAAACTTTGCCTACAGACGAAACTCAAGTGTCATCAATACAAAACGACGAAGATCAACTTCAATCAAGTGAGCCAACATTAGTCGAACAATCGATTTCAACCACAAATGAACAAGAAACTGAACAAGTTTTACCTGAAGACGAGCTTCAAGTGTCATCAACACAAAACGATGAAGATCAACAAATTTCAGAAACAAGTCAAAATGAAACAGTTTCTACCACAACAACTGAACAAATTGTTGAAGAAACGAAACAAGAAGAATCGTCAACAGAAAAGGAAGAAGATCAAGCACACTCAGTTGACCAATCGATTTCATCTACAAGTGTAGAAGAAGTACAACAAAGTCCAACTGTTGATGAAAGTCAAATATTATCGACAAAAGAAGAAGACAAAACAGACAACCAAATTCCCACAGAAATTCAACAAGAACTACCTGAAAGTGAAATTGTATCAGAAGCTAATCAAGAAATAGAACAAACTTTACCTAAAGATGAAGATCAAGAGTCAGTACTTACCACAATTTCGTCAACAGATCAACCGCATCCTTCATCCGTCCCACACGAAGAGGAAGAAACGAAGAATGAGACAACAGTTGCATCTATAACTGAACCAATTGCTCTAACACCTGTCGAAGAAAAGACAGAAGAACAAACGAAAATTGAAACTTCATTGCCATCTGAAGAAACAACTGCTGAAACAAAGAAAGGTCCAAAGCATGTTACATGGGATGAAACAGTTATCGATAATGAAGATGATGATAATTCATCACATGATGCATCCACAGAAGAAAGTAGCACTTCAACTGTAACGACTGTTGAAGAAGAGAATTCAGTTTCAGATATAACTGAAGTTATTCCTGAAGAAACTGTTGAAGAATCAAGTGCAATTAAACAACAAGAAAGTCTGTTAGCTCGATCACCAAGTCCTTCTGAAACATCAGTATCTCAAACAGATTCATCGAAAGAAGATACATTCGCTGTTGATGAAATATCAATTGCAACTCGAGAAACAACACCAGTCGTGATTGTTAGTCCAATCGAAAATCTTGACACTACAGTTTCAAATCGTTTTACTAGTAGTGATGTTTATCATGGTTATTTAGGTCAACACATAGAACATACACAAGTAATTTAAATTATTGATCACTATTTCATTTCTTTTTCTTTAATCAATTAGGATGTCATCGATGTGGAAGATGATAATGATGATGATAGTACAAAAAAATCACTTCTCACCTCTCTTCGTGAAACAATCGCAGCACCAATTTCACCTCTTCTAGAAACAATTCAAAATGTCGTGTCAAATATTCAAACAACAGAATCTTCCGATACTACAGAACAATCGAAAACTGTTTTCGAAAATCTTCGTGAAGCCTTCACATCACCTATCACAGCAATTACTGAGACCATTCAAAATATCTTGCCTTCTAATGAGTCTACAGAAGAAATAACAGATTCGATTACTAACACATCAACAACAAATAGTACAGTCAAAGAAGTTGTATCAAATGGCATCGATCAAGCTTTGCCATCTCAACAAACAGAACAAATATTAAGCAGTCAAGGTACAGAAGTCTATTTATCCGATCAAATTCAAGGTGAACAAGCGATTACACCAGACAGCGAATCATCTCCAGTAAGTATCAATTACGCACTCAAGCTGATTCTCATTGAAAATTTCTTGTAGCTCGTCATTGATGAAAATCTTCTCGAAACAATTCATAATTTAATTGAAGATACAATCAATAATGTTATCGCTAATTTCGATCAAATTACAATTGAAAACAGCGAACCTAAATCTGATTCTGTAATCATTTGTTTTAAACTGAAAACAAAACTCATTATTAAACTAATTTTATTTTTATTTTCAGACACCAGTTATCACAGAAATCGAAAATAATGATGATGATTCACTTGAATTAATTCATGCTCTACAAGGTCATAGTATCGTTCAAACAAAATCATCAACTGATGATAATCAATCGATTCAATTGGAAAAACCCGAAGAAAATCTACGAGAAAAATCTTCGAGTTCAACAACATCTTCACAAATCACAAGTTCAGATCGTTATGTTTCATATGCTATACACGAAATGGGCGATTCATCTCAAGAACGTCTACCAGCATTTCCTCTAGCAGCTGACATTCCTATTTATCAAACAGTTAAGAGTTCATCTGAACCAAACAACGATCAACAACAACAACAACAACAACAAATAGCCAATGTGACCAAAGATGATGATCTTACTGAATTAGATGCAACTGAAAATTTAACATCCTATTCCGATGATAATCTCGTTCAGAAACAAAATAATCCTTTTGCTAATATTAGTACTGATGCAAGTAGTACAGATGAAGATGTTGATGACGAAAATTTCAATGAACTCGAATCAACTGATGTCAATAATCTTCATCGTATTGTCAATGAAATGACTCAACAAAGTCACAGTTCATCGAGTAGAGAATATGGTCAAAATTATCAACGTTACGATGTATCAAGTACGAGTTCAACATCGAATAAGCCACATACCGATGATGTTTATATGATACCAGGTTATCCTGGCCTATGGAGACCATCAGCAGATGATGATGATGATCGTACGCATTCATCGTTTGCCAATGATGCCGATGATGAAGATGAGAAAAAGCCGAGCAATACAAAAATAAAAACTCGCGTAAGTCATTAGACCGTCGACAAGAATAACCTTTCGATTTCGTTTCACTTTCGTCAAAATAAGCCTTGATTGAAGGTTAAACAATATTGATATCAATTACCTTGTCTAAATCAATCATTTGAAGCGAACCTATTAATAACTAATTTGATTTTTATTAATAATTAAAACGAAACGAAGAAAAAAAAATGTTAAGAATTTCAATTGTTTGACATTTTCTTATCGAAGATCAATAGATCAAACTTCTTTTTTTATCTTTCATTCGTAGACTATCACTCGTACGAATAATCCAGCTAAACTTCAGCAGCAAACTCTCACAACACAAGATATTTCACTTCATTCCGAACCGATTGATGTGTTCAATCGACCATTAAATGATTTCTCATTCGACGTCTCCGAATCCGATAGTTATAAAACTTGTACATCAAATCTTCATTCAACAGCAACTAAACCAACAGATCTAACTGAAAGTTCAGTTGTCGAACAAGACGAACGTCAAGCAAGTCCAGATGAAAAAATCTTTCTCATACGAGAACGCGAACGCGGTGTTTCATTGCCTGTGACAATGAAAATCGATTATGACGATATGAATTTACGTTTATCAAGTTCGACGCCTATCGATACGCAATTATATTCGACTACTCAAACCGAACAACTTCCATCACCTTCAACACACAGTGAACCAATGGAAAAAATCACGTCAACCAGTCGTGCGAGTACGCCATCATTAAGTAGCAATGATAGTGAACAACAAAAACAAACCTCATCCTCATGGTTAAATTCAACCAATACAATAACTACGACAATTCAAGGTCCTAATGGACGTAAGTAATCAAATATTCTTAATGAGAAAATAGAGACAGAAAGAAAATAATAGTTTATTCAACAAATGACAATTGATCTAGGCTGATACATTGTCAATGAAATATTAATGTGTTTGCATACATACTGAAGATTGACATAGATCAAATGTCTTTTGATGAAGTTTTTTTTTCTTCTTCTTCTTTTCACAAGAATGATATTTTATATTCACTCTCATATACAATGTACTTTTGTCTATTAATACATCAAACATTTGATTTCAAGTGGTTTAGTTACGATTGCACGTGCATTACACTTGAACAAAATCGATATTCTAGACGAG
>Ga0209952_1002358_pt1 | contig 14301 bp, 11 predicted proteins | sample ThiBiot_750_biof_2_FD_183951 | JGI IMG/M metagenome (GOLD analysis project Ga0209952, IMG submission 183951) | Wastewater bioreactor microbial communities from Cape Town, South Africa - Thiocy_cont_750_biof (SPAdes) | ecosystem: Engineered > Bioreactor > Thiocyanate-remediating >...
CACCACCGAGATCGTGTAACCAATCGCAAAATTGTTCGGAAACATTGCGAAGATGACTTTCCTAAATCATCAAAAACAAAAAAAAGTTCGATTTTCATTCTTCGAACAAGATTGTTCACCATTGCCGTAGCTGCTTGTTCATCTTGACTTGGACCTTTGGCTCTTTGTTTTTCACGTTCTTTCTCAATAAACCATCGATAGGGATTCTTTTGTTTTCGTTCTAATTCTTCGGCATCCCATTGATTGCCCGATTCATCATAGACGATTCCACTTCGACCTCGTCGTGTCGAACTATTTTTACTATCTGATTTGTCATCAGATGATTCATCGTCATTTTCTTGTAAAACATCTTCAGCTAATTCATTTGGACTTCGATTTTCTGTTTGTTGAAGATTTAATTCTGTTACTGTTTTATCACTGGAACTCGTTTGAGGACGAGTAATGGGTGCTGAAGGTGACAACGAAGTTAATTCTCGATGTTCATCGCCGAAATTAACTTGTTCCTCGCCACCGTTCGAACGTAACAACTCAGCTTCTAATAATTTTGTTACGCGTTCATATGTCTATTCAAAAATAAAAACATGTCACATCGATTCGAATTCGTAATTTACTTCAGGTGTTAATGTTTCATTGAAATGTTCGAAAAAAGCCATCGGATGATCGAGTAAAGTTGATATGTAATTTTCAATCATTAATCGACGTTTTTCAGCAGCTGGAATTTCTCGACTGAAATAAATTTGATGTTCTTTCAAACGATCTTGAACATTCGATGCTGTTGATTTAATACGACGATTTTCGGTTAATAGAATAGGTCCAGGACCTTTCTCCGGCTAGGATAAAAATAAATAAATATGAAATTTTCACGAAATTGAAATTTATTTTACTTCTAAAATAATATCATCATGTGACGGTGGTAAACCATCACGAAAATCATCGAGACCATCTTTGACAAATTTCCAATTTCTTGTATTCATATTAACAGGATATTTCATCTTAATTCTCTCTCGATACCTAATTAGAAACAATAACAAAACAAAAACATTGATTCAGATTTCATTGAATTAACAACAAAAAATTCGTTTTCTAAGAATAAGCAGCAGCTAGTTAGAGCATTTCTCACTTCGAGTTATTCATTTGCCTAGATTCAGTTGTACTTTTAGAATTAAAAGAAAGAAATCAATTAACACAACAACAACAACAACAAGACAAACAGATCTATCAAAAAAATCAATACCAGGGTTGAAATTTCGGTGGTCGACGTCGATCTTCAATCGATGGTAATAAAACATATTTAAGATCATTACTCATGTTGCTCAAAATCCTTGGAATCGAACTGAACCAAACAAAATCTAATCACTTTCCATTGAATCGTTTTATTAAGTTATATTACCAAGACAACAGAATAGTTTAACTTTCGATTAGAAATCAACAGAGGTCGATAGTTATCGAGTGACTGATATTGTCTGTGTTTTGTTGTTGTTCTTATTACGAGAATTTTAGATTGAATAAGAAACATTAAAAAAGCAGATTAATTGATTTGTGTTTTTTTTCTTTTTTAGCAAAATGAAAAGAAAACGTAAATGTAGATAAACAGCCAAAGAGAAGAAAAACATTGAATAAAGAATAATATTCAAAAAGAAAAAAGAATGAGAAAAAAACAAAACAATTGATTATGAATACTAAACATAAGAGATATACTGTGCACCGGGCAAATGGCATACACACGCACACGTACATATACACGTATACAAATGACAAATAATATTAAAAGAGAAGAAGAAACAAAAAAAAGAAACAAAACACAGCGATTAAAAGAATGTGTAAAACCACTCAAACATACAATATATACAAAAGAAGAAGAAACATCGAACGTCCATTTGATGAGATTCACTGTAGTACATTTGTTTGTTCGAATATAATACAAAATAATTTTTCAACTGTCAATTACACCTGACCGGTCAATGAGAGAAGATACTGTGTATGTGTAATACTGTCATTGATATTTCGTGTTCGTATGCTAAGATTCAAAAAGCACCTTTAATTAATCAGCATAAACAAGCGCCTTTTGAGAATTGTCACTGCCAGCTGAACTGCATTCATCATCATCGTCCATTTCATCGTCATCTTCTTCTTTAATAGCTAATTTATCAAATATAAAATTCAATTTTGATTCAATGAAAAAACAAAACGTTTCTTACTTAGAAATGCATTTCCGTCGGGTGATGATTGTTCATCGAATGGACTACTCTTTCGTTGTTTTAGCATTTGTTTATATTCTGACCTGCAATTTAAAATCATCTTTTCAATCTCATTTATTTATCTTCAACACTTACCAACGCATTTTCTTCCCATCAATGACGCATGTTCTCTTAGGTCTTGGTCTATATTTACACGAGAGAGAGAGAGAAAAAACAATATTTTAGTTTTTTGTCTTTGTTCAAATCATCTACCGATATCGATAATCTGGATATTTTTCCATATGAACTTTACTCAAACGTGATTGTTCTTCGTAGTACGGTTGTTTTTCTTCATTAGTCATTGCTTTCCATCGAGCACCTAAGATTTTACTAATACTTGAATTATGCATATCAGGACAAGCTTTGAGAATCTTTCGTCGTTCTTCACGTGCCCAAACCATAAATGCATTCATCGGCCGTTTAATATGATCATTCGACGACGATGATGATGTTGAACTTTCATTATTATTTCCATTATTTGTTGTTAAAATCGAGTGTGCACTTGTAGGCGAATGATGATGATGGTGATGATGATTATGTCGATTATGATGATTTCGTTCTTTCTGATGAGTTGATGTATGTCGACCTATGAACAATACATCATGTTTCAATGAACTGACAAAATCAATTTTATCATCGATTAAACATTAAACAAGAATTCATTTATCCTTTGTCTTCTTATGTGAATCGAGGGTCGTCTCGTTCATTCTTGTTTTCAAGGTTGCTCTTTATGATATTTAATTATGCATATCGATTCGATTTAGACACAGATACGAGCACTTTTCTAAGAAGCAGAAGAAAAAAAGTACAGGAGAATAGAAATGTTTTGCTTTCTCTTTCTTCCTTTTTTTTTCTAAAATATGTCATTCGCAAAGAAAAGAAAGAAAAAGACGAATGATACGGTATATTAAACATTGAAAGTATAAAGACTGTTATGAGGAGTACGATTTTCATCAACATTATTAGTTAATATCACAGCCTTGTATCTCTTTTTTTTTTACTTCGTGTCGCGTTCTTTTTTCTCATTCGTTGAATATAGGCGTATATACGTACAATCGACTAATATCTTATTTCTTTCTCTTGTTGTTTTTGTTATATGCATTTCTTCTTTTTTTTTTATCGTCGTATCATTATGCATTCATCCAATCAGAATGTGATTTGGTTGGGCGATTTATATTTCGTATACTATAGGGTTTTTTTCTCTTTCTCGCTCTCTCTCTCTCTCCTTCCTACCGACCATGGCATACTCGGTACAAAAAACTTGTATTAGATACCTACCTAATGATGAGTCTTTGTCTATAGACGAATCACGATGGTGATTATTGTTGTTGTTGTTGTTGTTTGTCGTATTGCTTGTTTCATGTGATGTTAAGGACAAATTCGAAAGATGAGCTGAAGTTGGAGGAAAACCATACATATTTAAACCTAAGAAATCATTGATTCGAACGGGTTGGCTCTTCTTTTCGTTGTTCAAATGTTTAGTTTTACCAGGTACAAATGGAGATGGTAGTGAACATCGAGTCGAACCATTGTCACCATTTTTAAGATTCTGAATAAATGAGAAAAAGAAACAAAGGTATTGAAATTCAATTGAATCTAAATTATGCTCGTACTAAAGGATCATTAACCATAGATGCAGCTGAGAGTTTGAGATAATTTTGTAATTGTGTTAGATTCGGAACTGAATGAGAAGAGAAGAATTTTGAAAGAAAAAATCGAAAGAAATGAGAACAAACCAGCGAATTGAGGGAAAAATGGTTTTTCGTAGAAATGTGTTTTCGACGGAAAAAATGTCGATGGTAAAGGTATTGTTGGTGATGGTGAACTGACTGTTGTTGCACTTGGACTCATATCATCGCTATTTGTCGATGCTAAACGTGTTTGTTGTCGTTTTTTTGGTTTTGATAAATTCAATGGATATGTTTCATCATGATTGATACGCATTGAATTCGAATGTTTGTCATTCGTTTGAGGATCCATCGCTGTAATTCGTTCACGTAAATGCTGTAAACTATCAATAAGACAATCGATAGTTGAAATAAGATTTTCATCATTATGATCCAGTTTTTTCTCTTCTAATAACGAACGAATTAGATCGAATAACATCGTTGTATTGGCTTTCGTTGTTGTTGTTGTTGTTGTTAGAGTTGATGGTGATGTTGGCGTACTACTATTTGATGTTGTCGATGTATTAGTTGGAACTTTTGTAGTTGATGGAATATCTTTTTCGAGTTTGATATTATTTCCTAAGATTGTTGGTGATGTTGAAGGTGTTGCTGGTGGTCGAGATATTTTCGATGATGGAATATTTTTTCGACGTTTTCGTTGTGGTTGAATTGGATTCGTTTGAGATGTTAATGTTATTTCTGATTGAGATTCAGGAAGTGACGATATAATCGTCGATTGATTTTCACTATTTGCATCCGTAGTAGTACTTGGTGTTGTTGTTGTTATTGTTGTATTATTGTTATTGTCATCATGAACGGGTGATTTCGGTATATTTGATTGTTCATTGGCATTTGTTGATACTTGAGTATCTGCATCAACTAGAGAGAAAGACGAATAGTCGAGGAAGTTGTTTTGTTTTTTTTTGTAATGTACTTTAGAATAAGTTAGAAAGACAAACAAAAAACGAAGGACTACTTATGTTGAAACACTTACGTTCATGATGATCATTTGATGTTGAATTGTTCGAATGAAGAATATTATTCGATGATGTTCGATCGAGTAGTTGTTCTGTTTTAATATGTTTTACTGTTGGTCCTCGTCCTCCTCCGCCTCCGTCTCCTTCGGATGATGACGAAGATGATTTTGTTAATGTTGGATCTTCAGCACATAATGATGTTACTGATGAACATGAATCCGATTGTTCGAAATCAAACTTTCGTTTGAGCGACATTAATTAGAAAACAATAAATCTATAATAAAGATTCACATATGACAATTATCATTCGATATGAATAAACAAAATAAGACAAATGAATGTATCAGTATGAATAGATTTATATACGTCGATTCACGTCAACTATTATACTAAAGTATATTCACCGTCAAAATAGACAGGAGAGAGAGAGAGAGAAAGAGCGAGAGAGGAAGAGAGAAAGATATGCAGTGAAACGAAAAGACAATAGCTGCCTTATCGAATCAAGTTCAAGTATAAAAATCCTAATAGCAGGAGAGCGTATCAGTATTTTGTATCGTATATATATATAAAACATGACAAGTATGCACACGCATATATCTCTATACAAAAGGAAAACAGAGGCATCTGTTCGTTCGATACCCATTTAAAAGAAAAAACAAGGTTTCTTTTCTGTAAATGTAGACATTTTTTTGCGACAGCAGTATGAAACAAAAGAACAATAGACAAATAAAGAATCAACTAGCGAGAAAATCTTCTTTATTTGTTCATTGTTAATCGATGCATTCAAGTGTCATGTTGATCTTCACCGACGGCGACACAACGACGATAATTCTTTCTATCAATGCATCGATGCGAAGCCACAGGAATCGTGACTATGTATAATATATATAACTATGCACATTTATATATATATATAATATATATCAATCGATTGAATGAAAATGAATGAAACCTTACTATGTCTTTCTCTTTCTCGATTCTTTCTTTCTTCTCAATTGAAATCGATAGATTTGAAGGTAAAAGATTTGTTTGGCTGCTTCGACGGATAATTTATAATATGTGAGAACCACTTTTATGAATATAAAAAAAAAACGAGTAGAAGAAAAGAAAAAAATCTTATGTGTGTTCGTTTTGTTTCTGTTTCCTCTTAGCTCGTGTCAAATAGAATAAGCAGTACCGAAAGAAGACGAAGAAGAAAAAATGGCATTACACTACATTATTAAACTAAGCAAGAATCAGCAGGTGAAGACAGGAGACATAATAAAAACGACGATGCGTATATATATATATAAATACGTGTATGTTTGAGTATAGAATAATTTAGCATGATTATAGGCATGTGAAGAAAAGAAAACTTCCAAGAACAACAACAATCACTGTGTCGGAATAACTAGTAAAAAGTTAAAAGTAAAAAAAGAGAAAGAGAGAGAGAGAGAGAATGATCATGTATCTATATTGAATATATATAAAATTGAATCAACATTATCATTATCATCCGGGTAGTATACGATGGTATATACATATTCAACATGAATATTGGCCTTGAATGTATAATATACAAGCATAATTGTGAAACGATTTCAATCTTTTTTTTCTCTTCTCGTCTCCTTTTTTCCCCCTTTAATTACCTGTGTCCACCATGTAGTTGATAACACAGAAGGAGAAAATGAGTATATACAAGAGAGACAGAGAGAGAGAGAGAGAGAAAGAGACATGTACATCGTAAAAAAAGCGAGTCGATTTAGGACTATTATTGATCTTCTTCTTGTTCTTGTTCTTTCTCCTGTCGCTTTTTTTCTCTTCGAGTTACTTGACACAATACGAGGCCGATCAAGTGAAACAAATCTAGTGAAGCGAATGACGAAAGAGAGAAAGTAAAAGAAGCAAAAAACGAGGGGAAAAAAGACAGAAAAAAGAAAATCTTCACACTTTTAATACACACCTTTATTGATTATATACACTAACATAGTATACAGGAGTGTTGTTTGGCGTGTGCATACACAACATAAGAATAACATTTGTATATTCTAATACTCATTTACTATATTCGTATTTGTATATGACACTGACAATGACTATTGATTATTTATACGGGAAGTGAAACCTTATGTAAAACAGTCTAAGTAGCCATAGGACAGGAAAAAAAGCAAGAAAGAAAGACTAGAAATAATAATAATAATAAAGTTGTTGCAATTATGTGTAGGTGTATGAGAAAGAAGAACAGAGGAGGGAGAACGAGATAGAGTAAAGAAAAAAAAAAGGAACAAACGATCGAACACGATAAATAATATGTATGCGTATATGTCGTGTCTTTTAGATATTCAATGAAGAAGAGCCTCTTTTTTTCCTTTCTATTCATTACCTGTTTGTCTATCTGTACGAGTGACAAGGAGAATGGTTAAAAGCTAATGGAGTGTGAAAGCTGTCCAAGACGGATGGAAAATGTGATATTTTCTTCTCATTTTTTTTTCTTCTGTCATTATATAGCGGATGTTTGTCGCGCACGAGATACTCATTTCTTTGGGATGCACTTTAGCCGGATTTTATAGTTTCAGTTGTTTAATTGATATTGTCACACACAACCGCGCCCTATTGTTTTTACAACTAGTAATACTTATATATATATATTGGTGGGTCGCTTTTTTTTTAACATTTTTGATTGATGAAATATGCTCAATCTCTAATTCCTCTCATTAATGATATGTTTAAACATGCTAAGTTACATCTATTTTTTTCGACTATAAAAAGAAGAAGAAGAGGGAGTTGAAGAACAAGTGACAATTACTGTTATAACATTTTCTTTTATAAATATCTATGTAGCATTTATTATGAACGTTTTGACGTGAAAAGAGACATAAATCTACTTGAGATGATGTTAAGACTATATACTCACTTACTTTGTTATCGAATGTCTTGTATATTCGCTTTTTTTCTTTTATAAAAACGAAAGAATGAATGAATGAATCAATAAATAAATATATATATTAATGTGTGTCCCTATATATATATATATGTAACTGTTCGTATGTGTTATTGTCGCTGAGAAATAATTTTGCGTTTTTTTTTCTATTTCTTACATTTTACTTTTGTTATGATTGTTGTTGTTGTTGTTGTTTCTGTACGAATCGAACGTCAATAGAGCGCACAAAAGAAAAATCATTATTACCTATAGTAGTTATGCATGCAGAAATGATGACGGATACACCTAGGTACTGTGATTATGTGTATGCTGTATGTGAGTAGTCGTTTTTTACCACTCTCTCCCTCCCTCTCTCTCTCTCTCTCTTTCTTTCTCTCCCCTTCTTCTCTCTTTTCTATTAAGAATCTATTGTTCGGTGTATGTGTCGAACGCGCAATACGGCGTTGACGCGCAAGACTTGTTCTTTACCGCTGCTGACACAATACACTCTTCTCGTTTTTTCCTCTGTCTCTCTTCTCTTTTTACGGTCGACTTCACAATATCATCTATATTCAATTGCATCGTAGTATATGCATATATACATGTCCAACACAATGCACATCATCGCTACTCTATATACATATCGAGAGTATATACATATAGACAAAACTGATTTTTATACATAAGACATACTCACGATTAATAAACTGAACTACTTACTCATTCATTCAGTTGTGCACATTCATTTAAATCTTCGTCTTCATGTAAAAATCGCCTGACAGACTATGATGATGATGCTGATGCGTTTCACATTGTTTCTTTCATCTTCTTTTCAAGTTCAAGAAAGATACCTTATTCTTTTCTCTTCTTCTTTTTCTACATCTTCTTCTCCTTCTCCTTCTTCTTCTTCGTCTTTTTCTTTTACTTCTACTGCTACTACTACTTCTTCTTTTTCTTCTTTTCCGACTTGGCATAACACGAACAATAGAAGACAACGATCTTCTCTTCGTCCGTCTGTCGAGCGATGGCATTATTAAATCTCTCTTGTCATCAGGTGTCATGGAGAGAAACACAAAGAAAACTAGAGAAAGAGCGAGAGCAAAAGAAGAAAAGTAATTTCTACTAAAAAGACAGCCGGAATAAAAAAAATCCGTCACCACACTATCGTTACCGATTCATATTTGTTTGTTACAATGAATAGACAACATATGTGCCGTTTTTTTTTCTCGAGTATATGCAACAATTAATTTTAATCGGCCTTTACTGCCATCATTTGTACATCAGTATGATTCTTTCTTTTTTGCTCCTCTCGATTTTTTTTTCATACTTATTGATAGTCAGTATAGGAGCATGACAGTTTCAAGGATGTATACATGGATGAGAATATGTCAATTGTCAAGTAACTTCTAATAAGAAATTAGAAGAGAGGAAAAGAAATGAAGCAACATACCTGCCTTCTTGTCACAATAGAAAATCTTATGTTACTATCATCATCACTGATTTTTTTCCCTCTCTCTCTCTCTTGGTAATACTCTTTGAGCGCATCTTCTTTCTTCTTCATCGTTTTTTCTGCGTCTTCGTTTCCTCTTTTCTTAGATATATATTTTCCTTTTTTCTCTTGAATAATGCGTGCATGCTACAAAAATCTCACAGGTTTTCTCCTTCCCTCTCTCTCTCTCTCTTTCTTACTCGTCTTCTTGCTCTATTGTCAATTGTCCAACATCATGTCATTATCCGTAGAGTTGAAGACAGACGTGTGCACGCGTGCTGTGCACTAACACACGGTGGCACCTATTGTTTCGGTTCTCGTCATCGTCTAATATTTAATTTTTTTTTCTTGTCGTTAGCTTACCACTCAAAGAAATTCAATAATAAACACGGCCAACTCACAAAAAAAATAGAAAGAATATGAAAGAGGAGACAAAAGCGAAAACGACGACGATGATGATGATGATGATGTTATTGTTGCTGTTGTTGTTATTATTATTATTCTTTAATACAACTAAAAAAGAAAAGAAAATGATTTGTTTCTATAAGCTTTTCTTTTTTAATTCAACAATGTTTTTAAAACTAGGACAAATTTTCTTTTGTTAAAAAAATAAATCAGTATTATTCTTCTATTCATTTTCTTTTTTCATAAATGCTTGCATTGTAAAAGAAAGACAAAACGATGAAGAAAAAGCGTTTTTATGCAAAATATTTAGTTGTTTTACCTGTCATGATGCATCGATAATAAAAGAAAAGAAATTGTATATAAAATCAATGAATAAAAGCGAGATAAATACTTTAAGAATAAAAGGTGATAGAAAATTATAGACATATAAGTAGATGTGACAATATTGGTATGTGTATTCGCAATATATATATATATTTATGCGCGTTTTGTAAAGATTTTCAATGACAATAGAACATACGTACGCGCATAAGTAAGAGAAAAAAACGAAGGAATAAAAAACCAAGCAGGAGAAGACGAAGAAGAAGAAGAAAAGAAGAAGGAGGTATGATTGTACAATATCGTGTGTATGCCGAAGGTGGCATGTATGCATTGTCCCCCCGATTAAAGAATGAATGAATGAATGAATGAATGGGTGAATAAATGAATTGTACGAATGAATGGAACTGCTCGTTATGCGTTGCGATCTCAAGGCAAACGAGCATAAGAAAAAAAAACGAATGATTGAGAACGAAATTGAATAAGCGATTATAATCCTTAACTGGCAGCAATTTTTCGAACAAACAGACAGACAGACGGCGAGTACGATTACAATACTGCAGTTGATATTGTATGTAGTATTTCTAACTTTTTTTTTGCGTCTCTTTCTTCTTAACATATACACATCAGAACGCCTGCTGTTGATAGTATGTATGGTGCTAATTTTTTTTCTTTTTTTTGCCTAGTTGATTAGAACTGGCAATGATATGAATACTTTCACCCGTTTGCACAAGGACAATACAATACAGGGCGGTGATGGACAGAGGCAAGCAGGCTATGCAAAAGAAAGAAGAAAAAAGAAAACAAAGACGTGTTGATGAGTTAATTATTGCTAAAGATTTTCGCCTCGACTCGTTTCTTTGTGTCGACGTCAACGATAGACGAAGCATATGTGCTGTGAAAAGAGAAACCAAGGAAAAAGAAACCCTATTGTTGACATAACATTATTTACTAATACGAAATCAAACATAAAAGGAACAATTTCTTTTTTTGCTTTAAGAAAAATATCTAACAGGAAGCAATATTATCCTACCTGTCTCAATAGAAGTTCAATTCAGAAGTAAAAATTAGCATTTATCGTTTGAGTTATAAAATGGTATTGACCTTTTTTCTATGATGCAGTGAAACCTTAGTTTATATATATGAATGAATGGATGGATGGATGTGTGTGTGCACAGTATGACAATACAATGCGAAGCCCAATAACGAGAACATCGAGTAGCAGTAACAGTTACAAGGAATGTAAAACATTGTTGATGTTAACTTGTTGCATGTATTTATTGCAAGAACAACAATATATATATATATATATATATATATATATCGATGGTAAAAAGGTTCTGTTGACAAGATCACTATATTAATCGTCATAAACGAGCTATAATACTCTTTACATAAAGATGATATTAAGAAGAAGAAAAAAGAAAATCAAACATTGATTTCTTCATTGAAAGAAAGAAGAAAAAAAAAGAAAATTTATATTGTCATCATTCAACAACAACCTTAAAGGTTAAATACCAATATGCATACAGATATGTCGATATAGACACAAAGTATGATCTCCTCCCCTATACAAATAATAGAAGACACAAATGCATGATGGATACATATCGAACTATCTGTCTATATAAAGTCATCAACTATATCTTCAACATTTCAACTATGCCATCATGATCAATCATGTCCTATAACCTATGTTATTTTAACGTGTAGATCCTACATAACTTAGTCTTCATTTATAAACTGATTTGTTCTATATAATTAAGTGTTCACATTTGTTGACAAAATGAAAGTGTCTATTAAATATTCATGTATATCTTTAACGAAAGATATAAACTATCGTTTATCTAATGTAAATATAGAGTATCAATTTTGATTGAACGTCATGAAATCTACATATAAAGAGAGAAAGAGAAAAAAAATAACAATAAAACACTTCGTTTTTTGTTTGTTGTTTATTCACTATTTATGTAAAAAAATATAGACAAATGGTGAAATTGAAGCGTGACACTTTCTCGAGAAAAAATCTAATCATCATCTGAAATAGATACGCACGAACTCACATTAACATCGGTTGGGCAATATTGTATCCCATCGGATGCGTGATCTTGTTAGAACAAAGAACCTTGTATAATGTAGTAAATCTATCACTAGATATATATATATATATGTTTGCGTTAATTTTGATAGTCCTCACACGTCCCATTCATTAACCATACACATATGCCCATAAATTCGCTCTCACTGTTACGAGAACGAGAAGTGTGCATATATATATATATTATATGTCTCGCTCTCTTATTCTTGATTTTCTTTCTCACTCTCAACTTTTTTCTTTCTTTCTCATTGTTTATCGGTATAGTACGTGCCTGAAAAATGAAAGTGATTGCATCAACACACGCCGTCCATTCATCCATCGTCGTCGATTGTCATCAGCAGTGACACCAACAGTCACAGATCATAATATTTGTTCCAATACAAAACGAAGCAAGATCGATTGTAATCGAACAAGATTTTGCTTAAGACGAGCGCAGCAAGAAGAAGAAGAAAAAAAAAGAACCTTGCTTTATCTCATTGAGTTCGAATAAGCATTAATATTTCTCTACTGTTATTGTTACAAATATCCTATATGTTACACGTACTTTTACTTTTCTCTTCGTCTTCATTTTTCTTCTTTCTTCTAAAGTATTTGTTGTAATACAATCTGCACAGTGCCTGTTTACTTGTTCTTCTTTTCTCTCATCTCCTATTCTAAGCTTATTGATACGCATTAGAACGCATATACATAAGAAAATAAATATTCGTATATTCACGTAAGCAAACCTGACTGACTAGCAACTAATATGCCATTGTAGTCCAACGGCAAAAAAACAATTGTATTAAAAAAAAAAGAGGGTTCCTATTTATCCATGAGGCAATTCAATACATAGAGTATCATCAGAAATTACTATTCGACCTTATTTTCGGCAATATTACTTTCGCGAGAAATTTTCATTACCATCATTATTTCTGACGATGATGTTGATGACAATAATAACAAAGAAGAATAAAAGACCTGTTATCATCTATATGCAGGATGTATAAAAGCAGCAAATGACATGGAAAGTGTCATTAGTAGAGACAACAGAAGAGAAAAGATAGATAATGTAACTGACGAACACCTTTCTTCTTCGAAGAATAAGAAAAAGAAACGAACAAGTGAAAATCTGTTAATTAGCTCAACAATAAAACAAGGACATGACTCGGTGCAAATCTAACGGAAACAAATTAGTTCATTTCAATCGAACTACTCATTCGGACAGAAAGAAAAAGAACATCTTGATTTCATACTTCAATTCAAATCTCCTATAAATTTGACGTATAAACTTTCATTTAGCATTCAGCTTTCTTCTTCTTCATATAAAAAGAAAACAAAAACAAAAGTTATTTGTCGAATTTCTAACTACCATCATCATCATAATCATCGTCACTGTATGCAACAAGCAAAAGAGCAACAATGTCAGTAGGAGTGTGCGTATATGTGTAAAGGCGAAAGGATGCGAAAGAGATGAATAATGGTATAAAAACAATAGCGCCTAATTACCTATTATCATCGATCCAGCAACGATGATGACGATGGCTGCTGTTTTTGTTATTGTCAACTGGATGTACAAAAGCGATAGCAGGCAAATAAAAGTGAAGAAGCAGAAGAAGAACAATAACAACAAGAAGTATTAGCAGTGCAGTGGCGCAATACCACTTATGATCAGAGAGATTATACTTTTTTTCATGGTTCTTTATACTAGATGAAGAGAGAGGGAGAGCATCATAGAGAAAAGAAGAACATCATTTGGCGACCGATGTGCATCATTGTCTTACCTCAAAAACAGACAGGACTCTAAATGATAAGACTTATGAGTTATCTCATTTGTATATGTATACTTAACAATTGACTCAATTTAGCAAAGTCAACTGCATCGACTGTTGCTACTGCTCTTGTCCATCTCAGGCGACACTTGAAAAACGACAGGCTTTGTTCTATTCATATATTATTCTTGAAAGTCGATTGCATCTTTTCTCTATATGAAATGTATAAGGGTACTAACGTTACCGGTACCATCGCAGCTGTTACTTTTGCTTTATCTTTTTTTGACTTCCTTTCGTTCGATCTATGTCTCGCTTTCATCTCCAAAATTGACAGTTGTCACCTCGTCAAAACACAATAAAAACCTATGTTAAGACGTCACAGACAAAAAGAAACCCTAGCGAAAAGAAGGAAATAGGAGAGACGTAGAGAGAAAAGATTCTGTCAAATCTTTGTCCATGTGTA
>Ga0209952_1002364_pt1 | contig 14271 bp, 24 predicted proteins | sample ThiBiot_750_biof_2_FD_183951 | JGI IMG/M metagenome (GOLD analysis project Ga0209952, IMG submission 183951) | Wastewater bioreactor microbial communities from Cape Town, South Africa - Thiocy_cont_750_biof (SPAdes) | ecosystem: Engineered > Bioreactor > Thiocyanate-remediating >...
ATCTGTTCGGCAGTTGGTTTCTGTTCCTGATATTCACGTAGCAAAAGTTCAATGTCATAATCATATTCGTATAGAGCAATTTTGTGATTGAATTCTTCTTCAAGTATTGGAAGATCATGCTGTTCGATGAAAACGGTAAGTTGTTGCTCGATATCAATGTCTAATTGATGTTGTCGTTGTTCGAATTCTTTTCGATATTGTTCTATAGTCTGCTGAGTTGATTCGAACTTTTTTAGATCATCGAACCAGACTCGTCGATCGACCGTAGTTCGTTCGCTTACAGTTGTTGTTTTCCATTGACCAGCGCCAAATTTTAAATATGCATTGTATAATTCTTGGTCGAATTGTAGTGCTGCTATTTTATGTTTCAATAAAAGTAATTCATGTAAATGTTGTGTACTGATTGGAACTGTAATTTGATCGCGTAACGAATTTTTTATTTGTAAGTAAGCTGGTAATGTTTCGAGTTGATCATCATCTGTACGAAATCGTTTAACAACAACATATTCTGAGGGAGTTGATGGTGTCGATGGTTCATCTTCATTTGAACATGATGTAGTAGTAGTAGTAGTTGTTGTTGTTGTACTGATAATAATTGGTCTGTCCTCTTCGTCGACAATTGTATTAATATAATCGAAATCGAAATCTTCGTTGTATTCTTCGAGAATAGTTTCAAGTTTAGCTTGATTATCACTACCATTATCATTGTCGGCGTCGGTATCCAATACAATATCAAAAATACTTTCGATTTCAACAGTTGACATCTATACTTTGTGTTTTTTTTTGTAAATCTAAAACAGAACAAGAAGAAGAAGAAGAACAACAACAACAACAAAAACAAATTTCATATGTGTTCAATAACTAGGAAAAAACTGTTGGACGATTTATTATCACAGTAACAAAATGTTCTACGTCGTTCGTTGTCCAACGCATAACACGATAATATGGAAATAAACAATTTGGTCGTTGAACAAATGCACGTACGAGCTGTTCAATAGTTTGAAAAAAGTCATTTACAATGTCTTGATCGGCGGATCGAAACATATTTACAATTGTAGATATGTTTGATATTGGCGTTGATGCATTTACTTGAGAATGATTGCTACTTTCGATTGTTTTCAATGTGATATCTTCTTTGTCTGTTGAAGCTTGATCGTCGAGTAGAGTAATTGATGTTAGTGAAGTGTTCATCGAATTGGAATGATGACTAAATAATTCGAATGTTTCTTCGTCTTTGTTGCTGCTAGTATGACCCATTTTATATCTAGAATAATAATAGACAAAATTTCATAATGAGGAGAGAAAAAGATTGACAAAGAGTATGGCTTTCATATGGAGAAACAAACAAAAAGACATGAGGATTGAATAGAAACTTAGATGGACCAATTTGAGCCAGTATTTGGCATTGCTGTTGCTGTTGCTGGTAAACGATCTGAAATCACTACAGTAGCATGAGGAAGATCATGTAATGATTGATGATGTTGATGTGTTGTTGGAATTTTGATTGAAAGATTCTGATTTGAATGTAACGAACAACATTCTAAAAATTTACGATTTAATTCCATGTTGAGACATTTCATACACTCGACACTAGCCGATAATTTGTTTGGTTGCGATGACATCTCAAAAACAAAAAAAAATTAATCTAGAAAACAAACAAAAGAAACAGTAACACGAAAAAAAACAAACAAATATGAACAAATGTCAATGTTCAGTAGCAGCATCATCCATTGGTGGATTGATAACAACAATAGCTGTAAATACTTTGGAAGGATCACCTTCATGAGCCCATCGAAGAATACGAAATTGTAAATAATGTCGAAGAGGATCACGCATGTATTCACAGAGCATATCTTCGATTTGATCAAATATTTTATCTTCTTGTCTTGTTTGTGAACATGTTGATCCTGACGCTGATGATGGTAACGAGAACGTTGATAAGCCAGAATGTATCATTGACATAGTTTCATTATGATTCGATGGTTCGTCTTCTTTTTCTTGTATATGCTCATCATTATTAGCACTTGAAGGAGGTGTTAATAAATGAGTTAAATTGGTTTGATTTGGTTGCTGTTGACTCATAGGGAGCTGACAAGTTATAATCTAAAAGAAGAAGAAGAAGAAGAACAAGAAGAACAAGAAACAAAACACATGGAAATTTGATGAAAACAAAACAGTAATCGTCTATTCTTTGGTGTCACATTCATCACTACTTGTTGGCGGTGTTCTAAAACTACTATCCTCATCAACACTTTCGTCATTTGTAATTGTTTTCTCATCATCATCATCATCATCATCATCATCACTATCATCGTCATCTTCATTGTTTTCATCGGCTGTATTTGTGTCCACAACTGGTCGATGAATATGTGTTTCAGTCGATACTTGTTGTGCAACTGAATAAAAATTAATATGATTGTTAACATTAACAGTTATATCAGGAACGATTTGTCGAAGACGTAAGTCTGGACTAACAACTAAGAGAAAAAAATAAATCATCAAGCGAATATATTCAATTAAACTTACAAATATTTGATGACGAGATTGGAATCGAATTACTGAATGTGTTCATGTTGCTAGAATTCATGTTACTAATCTAAAAACAAAAAGAAAAATCAATCATAATCGTTCTATTGAGTTCGTAAATGTTCGAAGTGTGTCATAAATTTTCTAGGATCAATGTTTTTCAATTTTGAATCAGTTTGTGTCTCATTAGAATGTTGTTGATGAATACGAATGGTCGATGATAATGAATAACCAAATAGTCGATCGGCTATCTATGTGTATATGTTGTACATAGATTGAATTCAATGATGAAATATGAAACATGTCGTATACGTACTCGTTGTAGTTTCTCTTGACAATTTTTTTGTGAACAGTCCATTTTGTGAATATATTCAGAAAATCTAGAATGAAATGAAGAATCAATAGAATTTTTAATTCTTCTTCCTCTTCTTCTTCTTCTTGTTCTTCATTTTTGCCAATTTAATGCGTCGAAGCTCTGAAAATTTTAACAACAACACTATACGATACATCAGGTTCATTATATATAGTCCATCGATATAAGCAACGAACTGGTGGAGGTCGATTGATTCGTTTTAAGTAAATACGAATTAATGCATCGATTGACTCAGTTAATATATCGTCATAATCAATGGTTCTTGTTGTTGATGCTGCTGTTGTTGTTGTTGTTGTTGATGCCATTTGAAAATAGTAATAATTCGATCTAGAAACTACGAAAAAAAACTTCTCTATTTATATGGATGATGATCACGACAGACGACAGACGACAGACGACAGGCAACAGACGACAGAGGTCACGATTATTGACCCCTGTTGTAAGGGCAATTCTACATGTATATAAATATACGTGCTTACGACACTGGAGTAAAAATAAATTCAATGGCACGCAATAATGAAGTTCGTCGTCATCTTCTACCTATCTATCCACATATCGAAGAAAAAGATGATTCATGTTTACTATTAACGAATGTTCCACGTACGTACAACACACTTCGCTACGATTGTGTTCATTGTTTGAATTTAGAATCATATCTCAATGAAGAACAAGTAAATGTTCGAAAAACGTATGGTTATTATCAACCATTAGCACCTGTACAAGCAACGAATGGTGTTGAAAGGAGATTGGCTTTCTTAAGTCGTCTCTGGAATATTGATTATAACATTTTGAAGTTTAATCTACGACGTTTGATTAAAATAGCCAATTTGTTTGGTGCTAATCGAATACATCGATTTTCCATGGCACACAATGAAGTCTATTTGTATGAATATGATTATTATCTTGCATTAGAATTCTACCTTCAAATTGATCGGCATCTTTTCCATATGAAAACATGCACGTATAATAATGCTACACGATCATACAATGAAATAAGTCTTCTTTCAATGTGTGAACCACAAGTACGTTACGGTATGAATCGATGTGGGCAAACATACTGTCGTTTGTGTCATCCATTATATAAGTTAACATACCGTTTGGATACACCTGTGGTTCAATTTGGTCCATATCAACAACATCAATTTCCCAACAATTATTGCACCATTCTAAATTGTCCAACTACATGTGCAACACGCAATATCATCTATGTGCTTACATGTCCATGCCAACAAGTTCATTATATTGGTGAAACACATATGTGTTTATCTCAACGTCTCGTTTGTAAGAAATATACGCTCTAGAATGAATGACGAGAGAGAAAAAACAACAACAACAACATTCTATTCGTTTTTAGTTCATCAACGACATGGTAATCGTATTATGCAAGAAGCTTTACTTGGCCAAACGAATATTCAACGTATTCGAGGAGAAATCAAAACGAATGAGTAATCCATATCTATGCGATTGATTGAAATGTATTTTCGTTATTCTCTTCTTCTATTCAAATAGAACTTTAACTAAAGATAGCATGGCACTTTATCAGCATTCAACTCAATGTGTACATGCTTTGCAATGGTTCGTCGATGAAAATCCAGAATATTGGCCATTTATTCCTACAAGAAATAATGCAGAAAATTTAGACAAACAATCAACGGAAAATGTCCAATTTAATTATGCAGATGATGTACCACAGCCACCTGCTAATTATCATTTCACATGTGAACAGATGATGGACATGGAAAATTTCTTTCATGAAAAGAAATACTTAGGTTCACCTAATCTTCATCTTGATCTTTATCAAGCGGCAATTATTGCTGTTTGTAAGTGTTGTTTGTGTGCATGTATGCTGATTCTATATGGATGTCTTTTTTTTAGTGCCAAATTTTGGATCGGATGCTGTACGACGATTCATTGAAGCATTGTTCATAACGCATACGGATGCAAAATTAAATCGTGATGGTCATCTTGATGAGCTTCTCTATCCCGATTGCATCACACATGTCAATGAGGAACATCATTGTGCGTATGAAAATCTCATTCGTCGTTGATATCTTGAGATGCATATAAAATTAGGATTTTTGTTGTTTTTGTTGTTGTTTCTTTGATCTGAAATAAATTGAAGTTTAAAAACTACGTTCAATTTTTTCTTTCAAATGGAAAATGAAAAATATAAAAAGCTATATGAAAAAAAAAACATGATCAGTGTTATGATGCATTTTGTGAACGAACAAAAGGACTCAATGCCCATAAATTCGAATAGACTCGAGTTCGTTTCGATCGAAATTGACCAAATTCGTAAAATGAACGATCTAGATCAAATGAAATGAAATGAAATGAAACATTCCCAATTACATAAATAAACATAGCGCATACTTTTCTTAATAAATTCATTCCATGCAAGATCATTGTTGGTGACAAGATAGTTACAGTCATCAGTACCTGTAATTTTGTCAAGAAACCAACCAATCTTATTAATAACCTTTGTTAAAACAATTTGTATATAGATCTGTGGTGGATCAATTGTCGGTACATCAACATTATCCATCGATATGCAAATATATTGGATGGTACCTCGAGGAAATTGTTGTTGAATTTCATGCATAATAATTTGAACTATGTAGAAGGCAAAATTAGTATATATCATGAGAAAACTATTGTTCGTATACGAACTATGTGTGTTTGTATGACATGTAATTGCATACATTTGTCGTGATAAACGATGTTTGTTTGCATGTCGACGTTCGATTGTTTTGGTACCAATTAAATCGAAATGATGTCGATGAGCAATAGTATCATTATCTACAACGATCAATTACAAAAACAAATGACTCTATACACAAACACAAACATACCTAAATGTCCATACAATGAATAAGGTCGATCATGATCATCGATTTCACCATCGATTACAACAGGTGGATATGGACGAGAAACAAAGTGAACCATATTTGCAGTTAGATCTAATCATATTTTGAATAAAAACACAACAGCAACACCCTCAATCTGTAAATTGTTTACCATTTATTAATGAATCGATCGTTATATCGTCCTGTACGGAGGAATCATCATGTATATCGGGCATAGAAATATTTGATTCATTTGATTCTACTATCTAAATATGAGTTTACAATAAGTATAGGTAAATAAAAATTATTTTAACATACTTGTGTCGATGGAATTGGAATATCCAAATTGTTGTATGCTTCAGACAGACAGACAGATTAAAGAAAGTCAACGTTTTCTATTCAATTATAGGTTTATTACTTAGTTCAAGAATTGAATTAATCTCATAAGTTTCATCGAATAAATCGAAATATTCTTCATGATCATCATCAAATGGAAAAGACATGTTTGTGATTATGTGTATATTAATTAAGAAAAGTATGTACACATATATAGCTTTGATTTGCACTTAGATTCGTAGACTACTACTATCGGACAAAGGTCAACGACGAGTCACACGTGCATTTCAAAAAATTTGTTCTCGGCTAAACCGTTAGAAAAGCCGTTAAGTAATATAAATTTGATTTTCTCATTCTTTTCTTATTCTGACGACGTGAACACATGGTTTCTGGTCATATATTTCGTATGTATTCTTTTGAAATGTTCAACAATTTCTACCTATTCAGTATATTTAGATCGTCGTTATGAGCAATGGTATCGTCGTCGTCGTCGTCTTTACCAAAGACAACAACAACAACAGCTAAATAAGTATGTTCGTCATTTCGAAATGAAAACAAAGCAAACATTTTTTTATTTAGTTCACCGATTACTATCGATATTAATCTAGCAATTGCAACGGATATTATGTTATGGTGGTCATTAGTTATGGTGTTTGTTTTGGTTTTGGTTTTTGTTTTGTTTTTGTAAATAGTTTAGTGTGTGTGTGTGTGTGTGTATGTGTTTAAAAAAGAATAAAGCGTTAAGTTCAATAAGAGCAAAAGAAAAACTTTTGAATAATAACGTCTAACGATTTGAACCGTCTAGTGCCTGGATAAATAAAATGGGTATTTTTCGTTTCTCTCTCTCTCTCTCTCTCTCTTTCTTTTCCCTGGATATATAAAACCGTTAGAGTCATTTGTTTGATTCCATTTATCTTCGTATTCACATTCATATTCATATTTTCAATTAAAACATGACTCGTAATGACTTCTATTCATATGAATATATTCTTTTTTTTTACTGTAAATATATACATAGATCGTCATTGCCGTCGTTGTGAAAATCGTAACAACCACCATCGTCGTCATCGTCATCATCATCATCACCAGCAACCATCACCAATAGTGCCAGCTCAACCAGTGAAACAACTGGTTGAAATTACTTTGAATCATAATGGTTCATCCATAATCCAATTCACGATCTCAAGTGATGGGTATCGATGTCAATATTTTTTGTTCGTTACAACCTCTGATATGTTTTTTTTTGTCTCTCATTAGACCAATGAATACAACGGTAGCAGTCAATCGTATTGCTGAAGAAGAACAGCAGAACGACAATGACACCATCGTTCGTCCACAATCACCACCATCACCAGCATATTCAGCAATTACATCGGCTTCAGAAAAGTTAACAACAACAACAACAACAAGTCTCGATGTTATATCGAATCAATTCAAATTCGAAAAACATTAAGAAAAAAATATTTTCTATAGATATAGATTTTTTTTTGTTGATTTGAAATAAACTTAGTTAAACAGAAATTAACGAGAGGAAACCTATTTCATATATTTATTTTTCTATACAAACAACAAGAACAAGAACAACAACATCAATTCGAAATATTCATATTTCGAACCGAATCAACGAAATGCTGGAATTCGTATTCGTCGAGTAAGGAATTTTCGAGATCATCGACATCATCACAACTATCATCGTCATCGTCTTCGTTGTCATCATCATCACCATCGTAGTCTTCATCATAATCATCGTCATCATGTTGATAAATGGCGAAGGTACGTCGTGTCAAAGAATAATTGTTGATCACGTAGAACTTGTTCGCCAATTTATCAACATGATTGATTAATAATGTTCGATGTTCTTCATCGATCGGTAACGATTTAATAAAATCGACAATTATTGTCAAATAATCATCCTCAATTGTCCATTGATTATTGAGGATGAACATTTGTCGATCGAATGTTAAATTTTGATCGATGAATAATCGATGGTTGATGAACACCATGAATTTTTCATAATTAAATTCAGATTTTAATAAATCTGAATTGATCTTATTGCCAGCTGCTAGTTCGTTGAAATCGGTGAATAAGAATTTCATCTTTGTGAACAGATTCGTCCTTATCAAAATAATATATATATATCCTTGATTTTCATTTAAATTCTCTTTTTAACGGTTTCTTTTTCTCTCTGTTCAAGATAGACGTAGACAATGTAATCTATGTTATTTGATTTATTTAGAAATTCAAAAAGAAAACAAAAATAAAAAAGTCACATGATAATGAATTCGTGTCGATCTGTTGTCTGTTGTCTGTTGTCTGTCGTCTGTTCTGACAGCATGGTATATAAAGCACTTATCAAACGAAGATAGATTTAAATCTTGAGGTGTTAAAAAATAATCAACGAATGGCAGTATCGTCTAGTGACATTGATCGAATAGATGTAACACTATCACCACCAATTGATACGGCACCACGTTTATTCCGACCAGGAACATTATTGAATGCGATAACATTTGAAAAAATTCAGTCGAATGTTTTTGATAACAACGATGATGCTGATGACATGAAAGACATTGAATTATTCAATCTAGCAAATTTGTATGATGAACGTGAACAAATGATCACCTATTTGACCCAACGAATACAAATAACACAACCAGTTAATGATGTAGTAGCTAAATTGATGATGGATGAATTACTCAATGATACCAATGAAAATGTTTCTCTATTATCACCATCGTCATCGGTTTATCCTCCAGTAAATCGTCGTGGTCCTGTTGCAGATCATGATCGACCTTTTCTTGAATATGGACATCTAGGTATGCACACATTGATCGATATACACGTGTACTTATATATAAATATATAATATTTTATCTTCAGATCGACAAACAATTGCTAGTGAATGTCAATTCAATCTTGAATGTGTTCATCCAACGGAAGCAAACATGGTACGTCGTCCGGTTCGTATGTCAAGTAAATATTGGGCAATTACTGCATGGACAAATGTAACAAGTAAATTGATTTGTTGATATCTATCTGACAATGTTGTTTGTTTTGAATTGAATTGAATCGCATATTGAATAGAAGAAATTGTTATGGAAGAAATTAAACGACAATTTGGCATTGAAAATTTACATTATGCATGTGTTGCTGAAGAAATTGGCGAATCGAATCATCATCCACATTTACATATACAAATTATTTTAAAACAAGTCGTTAATAAGAAGATATGGTTTCTCGATTCTATTACAGGTATAGTCTAAGTATATGCGAAAAGAAAACACGAACAAATATTTCATCATATGATTATCTGTCTGCTTATTGGTTGTTGACAGGTACACATTGTAATTATCAAGTGACTCGAAATGATTGTGCATGGAATGAATACATAAAAAAAAATCAAAAGTTTATTGAATTTGGTTCTTTCAAATCAGCACATCGACGCCAAGAAAAATTTTGGCCGTCAACAACAACAACAACAACAACAACAGCAACAAGACGTGTTTGTTCATACAGTGAAGAAAAACGTCGGTATGAAAAGGAAACAGCACTACGTGCCATGCAAGTAGCCAAAACAAGTGTAGCCAAAGCAATGGATATGATTCAATATGCAATGCCGATGCAATTTCTATCTCATAGTTCATGGTAAATGATGACTTGTTAGAATACTATTAATGCGTGTGTGTGTGTGTGTGTGTATTATCTAGGTACTTGACAACTTTTAATTATATTCATTTACGAGCACAACGTAATGCCGATTTGATGATCAATGTTGAGAAAGAATTCATTTGGCCTCATTCATTTCAAGAATGTACACATGCACTTCGTACGTATAGTATTTGTTTGTTGAATACACATCATACATCGATGTATGTTATATAGGTGAAGCTATTGATCGTTGGATTCGACATCATTTTATACGTGCTAAACAAGCGAAATGTCTCATTTTGATTGGACCCACTGGTACTGGCAAAACATCATTTGCATTATCATTACCTGGTCGTGTCAATTATTTCAAAGGCAGATGGAATTTAGATAAATGGAGTGATTATGCACGATATTCTGTTTATGATGATATACCTTGGGATGATTTTAGTAAATTAAATTATCCGAATAAGAAAGGTCTGTTAACACAGAATGGCAAAATCAATGTAAGTCAATTACAAATAAATAAATATATAACTATTGTTTTTCTTGTTCTTCTTCGTTTCAGGTAACAGACAAATATCGTAGTAGTACAGAAATCAATGTTCGACAACCGGCTATTGTACTTTTAAATCCAGAGGATACTGGTACATTGTTAACAACACCAACCAATACAGATCAACAACAAATAGCTGCATACTGGAAGAAACGTGCATGTGTATATGTGATGAGTATGTATTATATGTGTGTGTATTCGAAAATAATTCTTCTAATAATTGACTCTATCGCTAGATGAAAATGAATACTTCTACAAACGACAACGTTCTAAAAAATTCGATTCCAATATTGATAACGATGATAACAAGAATGAAAAGTCAAGTGATTCATCCATTCATTCAAATGAAGAACGATTTGGTGACCCAAATGAATTCGAACAAACTCGAATGTATTGGGAAGAGACTGACAAGAAGAAGAAGAAAAAGCAATAGAAATGGTCTATACGTACACATGGTACATTTCTTTTTTTCTTTCTTTCTATTTTTCTCGTTTCCTTTCTCTCTAGCTATTCCTTTCTGTTGAATAAGAAAAAAAATAAAGAGAAGAAGTTAAATTTTAACAGTTTATTTCACCAGAGAAGAAAAAAAACACACAAAACGATAAAACAACAACAACAACAACAACAACACACTAAAGATTGTCAATGCAGAACGCTTCGAATGGATGTCGGAAGCGTTGTTCTTGCTTGACAACCACTTGAGTCGACGGCGACGATGATGATGTACTACCGATACCGCTACCAGCAGTACCAATCGTTACCGTTGGACTATTGGTAGCAGTACCAGTAGTGCCGTTGACCAAAATTGGCTGTTGAGAGTGATCAGGTGGTACGAACATCTCCCATCCGGTTCGGGTTTCACTGATAATTTCAGTGAAGATTGGACCAGCAGCACGAATCTTCATCTGAATAAAACCTTCACCATTTGGGAGATTAAAGCCAATATCTTGGACAACAACTTGCTCTTGTTGTTGTTGTTGTCGTCGTCGTTGTCGTCGTCGTTGTTGACGTTCTTCACGTTGACGAATTTGATTTCGTCGACCTAAAAATATAATAATTATATAGTTATCATCGATTAATATTTTTATTTTACGTGAAATATGAACGTCGGCGTCGTATTGTTGGCAGAGACAGGGAGAGAAACGAGTGTTTTCGATATCCATCGATTAAGAAATGAACATATTCGAGAAAAACAATCTCTTTCTATACATAGAAAACGTGCAAGAGAGAGAGAGATAGAGAGAGAGAGAGACAAAGAGAAAGAGAGCGAACAAGGGTTATCCATTTTCGAAACATATACGTCACGTTCAACCGTTATCAGTAAAACCGTTAGTCAAAGAACAGACAATAAAACCCTGGTCGTTTATACACACATATCCCTGGTCATATATATATATATATATTTGTATATTGTGACAAGATGTGAATGTATCTTCACAAACATGCCTTCTTCTTTATTCAGCATGGTTTAAATAGAGATAGTTACACATGATAGAACAAACGAGGCTTGTTCAAAGTTTGATTTCATATCAAAACATTTATAATAAGTGTTCTAAATGGTCACCGTCAACAGAAACACATAAAGTCATTCTTTTCAGGATGTTTGAAAAAACATTCGATAGTATTTTTTTTCGATTCTTTGCTCCTATCCACCGAGCAGGAAAGTTTTGATCTAAAAATTGTCGTACGTCTCTAGAGAAGTGCAGAGGTGCTCCGTCTTGTTGGAATATAATGGAGCGAACGTTTTTCAATCTTCTTAATGCGGAAGCAAAGAATGATTGTAACATAGCTAAGTAGTTCTCTCGATTAATGATGTCATCATCGAAGAAGAAAGATCCGATCAATTTATTCGTCGAAAGTTCACACCAAACGTTAACTTTCAGAGAGTTCATGACTATCTTGAGGGTGTTGCATACGGATTTGTTTCACACCAATATCTAATGTTATGTTTGTTAACTAAACCATTTAAATAAAATGTTGCCTCGTCGGAGAAGAACACATTATTTTGCATGTCGTTGTCGTCTTCTTCTAACATCGGAATTAGTGTTTGACACATTTCCACGCAGTCTTCCATATCTTCGTCGTATATTTGTTGAACGAATTCAGTCCTATACGACTTTAATGAAAGATATTCTGTCATAATTCGATAAGTTGTTGTTTGTGGAATCAAACAAGTCATACATGTTAAACTTGAAACTTGAATTCAATTCTTCAAGTTTCAGATTTAGCTTATTCCAAAACTGAGGGTGAAGACGAACATGTGTACACAGTAGGCTTATTCCAATATTGAGGGTGAAGACGAACACGTGTACACAGTAGGCTTATTCCAATATTGAGGGTGAAGACGAACATGTGTACACGGTGATTAAGCTAAAGTTGAAACTTGAATGGTTCTACAATTGAATTCAACTTTCAAATCGGACACTACTGCTTCACTTGGTGTATCTTGACCAAATTCAGATGGCAATTTTCTGATTTGGAAATGGAAGAATACAATGATTTCATAACTAACAGTATACTGTTAGCTACGAAAGAAGCCATTCCATCAGCAAAAGAAATGAATACATGTCCACAAATAAGTGAAGCTTCAAAACGTCTGATTACACTTAAACAGGAGGCATAGAGAAGATGGAAGAAACATAGTTTTAATACTGAGAAAAAGCAATATTATCAAGCCAGAGATCTTCTTACCAATTCACTTATAAATGACAAGAGGAACAGCTTTGACAAATTAATGTCAACGCTGAGACTCAATCGAATGTATTCAAACAACGTTTGGCGAACGGTGCGAAAATTCCACAACAAACGAATTAAACAAAGCATCGCAAGCAGCATGAAATACAATAACAGCACTGCAGACACGGACAATGAAAAAGTTAATCTCTTTGCAGAATACTTCGAAAAAGAGGTTTATGCTTATTGTCCAAACTCATTGCCATTTCATGCTCAAGTCACCCGTCAAGCTAACAAGATCAAGGAAAACAAAATAACCAGACCAATAACCACCCAGTGGCAACCTATTACCGAAAATGAAGTTAAACAACACATTAAAAATCTTCGGAATAGCTCCACTGGTCCAGACAATGTCTTTAATCGGTGTTTGAAAAACTACACAGATTCGCTGATTAAACATCTTACCAAGTTATTTAATCAAGTTCTTGAGGGTGGGTTACATTCCGAAAGAGTGGAAAAAGGCCTACATTATTCTTCTATTAAAACCCAAAAAGGATAAGCAACAACCATCAAGTTATCGTCCAATAAGTCTTGAGGGTGAGTTTCAAATAGAAACACAATTCCAAGCTACTTACGACACGTGTTTCGTCCTTGCTTAAGGGACTTGTCAAGTAAATTCGGAATTATTTCTGCAATTGATAAATTCAAATTCAAAGTCAAACAAGAATCTTTAAGAGTATGAGGAACTCTCAATGAAAGTTGTTGTGCAAGAATAAGAACTTGTAAGAAAACGCAGAATAAAAAATAAATGGTGAGTTTCAAATAGAAACACAATTCCAAGCTACTTACGACACGTGTTTCGTCCTTGCTTAAGGGACTTGTCAAGTAAATTCGGAATTATTTCTGCAATTGATAAATTCAAATTCAAAGTCAAACAAGAATCTTTAAGAGTATGAGGAACTCTCAATGAAAGTTGTTGTGCAAGAATAAGAACTTGTAAGAAAACGCAGAATAAAAAATAAATGGTGAGTTTCAAATAGAAACACAATTCCAAGCTACTTACGACACGTGTTTCGTCCTTGCTTAAGGGACTTGTCAAGTAAATTCGGAATTATTTCTGCAATTGATAAATTCAAATTCAAAGTCAAACAAGAATCTTTAAGAGTATGAGGAACTCTCAATGAAAGTTGTTGTGCAAGAATAAGAACTTGTAAGAAAACGCAGAATAAAAAATAAATGGTGAGTTTCAAATAGAAACACAATTCCAAGCTACTTACGACACGTGTTTCGTCCTTGCTTAAGGGACTTGTCAAGTA
>Ga0209952_1002369_pt1 | contig 14257 bp, 14 predicted proteins | sample ThiBiot_750_biof_2_FD_183951 | JGI IMG/M metagenome (GOLD analysis project Ga0209952, IMG submission 183951) | Wastewater bioreactor microbial communities from Cape Town, South Africa - Thiocy_cont_750_biof (SPAdes) | ecosystem: Engineered > Bioreactor > Thiocyanate-remediating >...
AGCCGCCGGTCAGATTGTTGCGCACGACGGCCTCGAATCCCTTTGTCGAGATCGTCTTCAGGGGCGCGCGAAACTGACCACCGGCATTGTTGACGAGACCGTCGATGCGTCCAAATCTGCTGAGCACCGCCTCGATCGCAGCCACCACCATAGGCTCGTCGCGGATGTCGCAAGCCAGGCTCATCGCCTGCCCGCCATCAGTCTCGATCTCCCGTCGCACTTCTTCGAGTTTCTCAATTGTCCTGCCGATGATCGCGACATTGGCGCCGAGCGCGGCAAGCTCATGGGCCGTGCAGCGCCCGATGCCGCTGCCGCCGCCGGTCACGATGATCGTCTGCCCCTTGAACAGATCCGGCCTGAACACGGATTGATATGGCATATCGAGGCCTCCTGACGTCGCTTGCGAGGTTTCGTATCTTTCCCGAATATGGTACGCTATATTACGAATTACGCAATGCCAATGAACTGTAGAGGTCCGCACATGACGCAGCCCACGACGATTACCGCGGAATCTCGCGGCGCCATCGAGATCCTGTCATTGAACCGGCCCGACAAGCTCAACGCCGTATCGCCGGACATGATCAGCGAGTTGACCGCGTATTTCTCGGCACTTCACGATCGTCCGGAAACGCGCGTGGTTATCCTGCGTGGCAACGGGCCTGAATTCTCAGCCGGCGCCGAACTCGGATCGGATGCATTTGCCGCGCCCGGCAGCGGCCGGCCTCAACGTCAGCTCAAGATGCAGCAGAGCTATTCCGGTGTCATCCGACTGATGCGTTCCTGTCCGCAACCAATCGTCGGTCTTGTGCATGGTGCGGCGTGCGGCGCGGGCTTCTCGTTCCTGCTGGCGTGCGACGTTCGCTTCGCCGCACCCGATGCGCGCATGAATGCGGCCTATATCCGCATCGGCGTTGGCGGTTGCGACATGGGCTCCGGCTACCTTTTGCCGCGACTGGTCGGCCTTTCCGTCACCTCCGAGCTCCTAATGACAGGCCGTTTCCTGAAAGCCGACCGCGCCAAGGCCGTCGGTCTTGTCAGCGATATCGTGCCAGGCGACGCGTTGCTCGCAAAAGGCATCGAATTCGCCTCGGACATGCTCAACGTCTCTCCGATGGGACTGCGCTTGACGAAGCAGGCGCTCAATATACTCGTGGATGCCCCAAGCCTTGATGCCGCGCTGATGATGGAGGATCGCCAGCAGGTCATGCTTCTGGAGACGAACGACCACGCCGAAGCCGTTGCCGCATTTCGGGAACGGCGCGCGCCCTCTTATGGCGACCAGTAGGGAAATTGAACGATTGGCCTCAACCCAAACGAAATCCACTTAGATTTGACGACTTTCTAATCCGTCATTGCGAGGAGCGTGAGCGACGAAGCAATCCAGCCCTCCTCTGAAGAGCTGGAGTGCTTCGCGGAGCCTGTGCTCGGACGGCGCAGAGCGCCGATCCGAGTCCTCGCAATGACGGCTCAGCATCAATCCATCTCGCACTACACCGCATCGGAAAACGTCGCGGCGATCTCCTTTAATCTGAATTTCTGAATCTTGCCGCTGGCGGTGCGCGGCAATTCGGCGACGGCCTCGACGCGCTCCGGCCAGAACTGCTTCGCCATTCTGGCGTCACGCAGATAGTCTTGTACCGAAGCGAGATCGATCGTCGTCCCGGGACGGGGAACGACAAATGCGCAGCCGCGTTCGCCGAGCCGCGCGTCCGGATAACCGACCACGGCCACCGCGGCAACGGCGGGATGCTTGTAGAGCAGGTTCTCGATCTCGGCGACGGGAACGTTCTCCCCGCCCCGAATCAGGATGTCCTTCACACGTCCCGAAATGCGAATGTAGCCGTCCTTGTCCATGTAGGCGAGGTCACCGGAATCAAACCATCCTTCGCTGTCGAACGTCTCCAGATCGGGCCGTTTATAGTAACCCATGAACATCTGGCTGCCACGGACCAGCAACCTGCCTGACTCGCCCGCCGGGAGCGGCTTGCCGTCGAAATCAACAATGCTGACTTCCATCCCGTCCTGAGGCCGACCATCGGTGCTGGCGGACTTCTCCGCGACGCGCGACGGTTCGGTCAATGTCCCCGACAGAACTTCGGTCATCCCCCAGAGCGAGCATACTTTCAGATCCAGTTCCTTGGCCGCACGCTCGATTAGCACCGAGGGAATTGGCGCGCCGCCGCACAGAAACGAGCGCAGAGCCTGCGGACGGGGCGCGCCTGCCTTCACGGCCTCACAAATGTCGCTGAGGAACGGCGTCGACGCAGCGGTGTAGGTGACGTCTTCCTGCGACATCAATTCGACGCCGTGCTTGGCGTCCCAGACGTCCTGAAGAATCATCGTGCCGTCGAGATAGACCGCGAGCAATACGATCGCGGCATAACCCGTCATGTGCCCGACCGGCGAAGCGACCAGCAGAACATCATTTGAATCGAGGCCGAACCTGGTCGTCAGCGCCTTGCAGCAGGCAATCAATGAGTTCGAGGTGTGAATAACGCCTTTCGGCTCGCCGGTCGTCCCTGAGGTAAACATCAGGACGGACATGTCGTCCGGGCTCGCGCGCGGCGGAAGCGGTCCAGGCTCGGCCGCCAGCAGCATTCGCTCGAAGCTGGAATCGTCTTCGCCGTCCACCACAATGATCTGCTTGAGGTCCGGCAGGTCGCTGCGCATGCCGTGCGCCATCGCCGCGTAGTCGAAACCACGATAGGTCTTCGGGACGATGAAGACTTTCGTGTTGCAGAAATTCAGGATGTAAGTCAGCTCGCGTTCCCGGAGGATCGGCATTACCGGGTTCATCACCGCGCCGATCTTGGCGCAAGCGAAAGCCGCGACGACGAATTCCCACCAGTTCGGCAACTGCACCGTGACAACGTCGCCACGTCCGACCCCGAGACGGAGCAGAGATGTAGCCGCGCGGTCGGCGAGGTCGTTCAGCTCCTTGTAAGTGAGGCGGCGGGATTGGGCGCGATCCGCCCGATCGGCAACGATCGACACCTTGTCCGGTGTCCTGGCAACCGCGTCGGTAAGGAGCTGATCGACGGTCTTATCCAGCCAGAATCCAGCTTCCCGGAACCTCGCATGAGACGCGTCTTGTCTGACGGCCGTTGCAGTCATCTATCCCTCCTGAGGAACTCGGGTCTGATCCAATTGCGTCGAATCGACCTTCCGCTTGCCTTTTTGTTTGAGCTCGATCTTTTCCGGAGACGGGTTTCCGCTCTACGGGATCATGCTTTCGCCTTCCGAATTCTGCGTTCGGATTAGTTTACTAGTGTATCTTATTTTAGATTACGATCATTTGCAACTGCCCAAGATTGTCGCGTCCGGAGACGCCGCCGCGTTGGTTACCGCCCGACGAAAACCGGCTTGCGCTTTTCCACGAATGCCTTGACGCCTTCACGCGCGTCCGCCGTCCTGGAAATGGCGGCCAGTGTCTCCGCCTCCTCCTCCAACTGGCTTTCGAACGATCGATTGCCCGTCTGGGCAAACAGCTTTTTGATCGCGCCATAGGCCTCGGTGGGTCCGCCGGCAAATTCCCGCGCTATTCGCTCGGCCTCATCCTGCACCGCATTGTCCGCCGCGACCTTGTCGACGAGGCCGAGCGACAAGGCGGTGGCGGCATCCAGCGTCTCGGCCAGCAGAAAGAAACGCTTGGCCCGCGCCACACCCATCCGACGTGTAAGCGTGGTGGTCGAACCGCTGTCCGGACTGAAGCCGATCTTGGGGAAGGCCGCGGAAATGCGAGCCGATTCCGCCATGACGACGATGTCCGCGGCGGCCATCAGCGACACGCTACCGCCCGCGACATTGCCATGAACGGCAGCGACCACCGGCGCCCGCATGCGAACCATGCGGGCGATCGCCACATGAAGGTCCGCCGTCCACGCCTTGATCGTTCTTGGCAAGGCATCCCCCTGCCGCACCAGCGACGACAGGTCGCCGCCGACACTAAACAATCGGCCGCGCGCCGAGATCAACACCGCACGCACATCGGCCCGCTCGCCAAGCTCGGCCATACAGACATTGAACTCGCGGCAAAAATCACCATCGATCGGATTCCCGCGATCTGGTTGATTGAACGCTATATGAGCGAGACCGTCGTCGATGGTGCAGTCAAAAGTCTTGGTCGGCATGGCGAGGTTCATTGGCGGCCCCTTCTATTGGCTTGCACGCAAACTCGGCTCCATCACATCCGTCAGATCGAACGGGCCTGCTTTTCCTTGTCCACCGAGGCCTGAATGGCCTCGCGGGCGCGTTGCCAATCGGCGGGCGATAACTTCGCCAAACCGGCGAACGTGCTCGGCGCCGCCAGATGATGGCCGCCATCAATGCTGATCGTGTCGCCCGTGATGTAGCTGCTGCCATCCGACATCAGGAAAATGAGCAGGTTGCGCAATTCGTCCATCTTGCCGAAGCGACGCAACGGCACCTCGTCTGCCTGCGTCGCGCCGACGCCGGTTTCCGCCAACGGGTTGAGTTTGTCCCACGCCCCCTCCGTCGGGAACGGACCGGGCGCAATCGCATTCACGCGGATGCCCTTCGGACCCCACTCGACTGCCAGAGACATCGTCATCGCATGCACGGCCGCCTTCGCCATGGCCGCCGGCACCACATAAGCCGATCCGGTCCAGACCCAGGTGACGAGATTGCTGATAATGACACCGGGCAGCCCCGCGGCGATCCAACGCTTCCCGCACGCCAACGAGGCATAGAATGACCCGTCCATGACGGTCGAACGAACGGCCTCATAGCCGCGGGGTGACAGACTTTCAGTCGGCGCCAGAAAGTTAGCGGCGGCGTTGTTGACAAGGCCTGTCAGCGGACCGTCAGCCCAGATCGCGGTCATCATAGCGTCGATGCTTTCCGGGTTGCGCACGTTCGCGATCAAGGCATCAGCCCGCCCACCGGATCGTTCGCGTATCTCCCGCATCGCTTGGTCCAGCACCTCCCGGCGCCGGCCGCAGATATAAACATGCGCACCATGAGCGGCGAACCCGACGGCCATTTCCTTGCCTAGTCCTGTGCCCCCGCCAGTGATCAGTATGCGTTTGCCTTGCAGCACGGTCGCGTCGAACATGCGTTGCGGTTCCTTCCTTGGGCCGTCCGTCGGACGATAGTTTTATAGTGACAGCTTTCAATATCGTACATTAATGTACTTATTTTGTAAATTGATCTTCGGTGGATGAGATCAAAACGGCGCGCTTGCACTCGGCGAGGTACATCCCTTTAAAATACGCTAATGTATGGTATGAGTTGAGAAATGGCATCGACTCGCTTCAAGGAACGCATGAATGGTTGATCAGACCGATTGGGATCTGCGGCTTGGATATCTCATTCACGACGTCTCGCGGCTGAGGCGGATGATGTTCGACCGCGCATTGTCACCACTTGGAATTACGCGCTCGCAGTGGTGGGTGCTCGCATTCATCTCGCGCAAGGACGGTCTGCCTCAGACCCAACTCGCCAACGAACTCGACGTCGGCAAGGTCGCTGTCGGGGCCCTTATCGATCGTCTGGAATCGTCCGGCTTCGTGATCCGCCAGGCCGATCCGGTCGATCGACGCATCAAGCGCGTTTATGTCACCAAGCAGGCGAAGGGCTTCCTTGAGAAACTCCGCAAGGAAACCGACAAGTTCAACGCCAAGATCGTCCACGGAATCGAGCGGGAGCAATTGGACAGTGCCTCACATGCGCTCCTAGCGATGAAACACAATCTGCTTGCCATGTCCGACGGCAAGTTGCCCAAAGGCGAGATGCAAAATGATGAGGACACAACTCCACGCGCGAAGCCTCGAAAAGGTCGTCGTGCAGCCTGAAGATTCTGATTGTTTCTTTTCAATCTTGTGAACAGCTTGCGTTCAAATATCCATCCCGATCGCAGAGTTAAGAGAAATCATCGAGAAGAACCGGCTTACCAATCGGCGCAAGCGTAACGCCGTCGAAACGCGTCAGTTGAAGATGGTGGATGGCGCGATAATCCGTTGGCGCGTTTGAAACACCGATGCCGTCAATGAACATTGGCGGAATAATATTGTTGAGCGTGGTAGCCTGTTTTAGAAGATTGTCGCGCCTGAGATCGTCACCACACCGCTTCAAAACCTGTTCGATCATATAGGCGTTGTTGTAACCCGGAAGCGCCGCGGCATTATTCAGGTCGAGATTTGGCATGTATCGAGCTGCAAATGCTTTAAATTCTTGAACAGCCGGATGACCGGATTGAGTTGGATCGGCCGGATTTCGCTCCCAAGTCGCAGTAATCACACCTTTCGACACGTCCGCGCCCGCAGGAATGAATGTAGTTCCGATGGAACCCGCGTTGGATGCAACAATATGCATCGGATGCCAATCGAGGCCAGCCGCAGCGCGAATGCCTTGGGCCGCAAATTTGGATTGCGTGAATTGAATGAAGACATCCGCTCCGGTGTTCTTCAGTTGGACAACCTGAGCGTCGATCGTTGGATCCGAGAGTTCGTGGCTTAGCTCCTTGACGATCATTGTTGTTGCCTTGGCGCCAAGGCCCTGGCGTAGCCCCTTAACGTAATCGCGCCCGAGATCGTCGTTCTCGTACTGAACTGCTATCTTTGCATCCGGGCGCTCTTGCAGAATGTGCTTCGCGAACAATGCTCCCTGCGCGCCGTAGATCGGATAGAACGGAATGATCCACGGAAACTGTTTGGGATCATTAAACCGCTCGGCTCCCGAGGTCAGAAAAAGGTTCGGGATACCTTTTCCGTTAAGGTACTTCTGTATAGCGACGTTGGTCGGCGTACCTAACGAGCCAGCAATTGCGAAAACTTCATCAGACTCTACGAGTTTCCGAGTTTGTTCCAACGCCTTTGGCGGGCTGAAAGCATTGTCGAGCGAAATCAGATGGATCCGCCGCCCGTTAATGCCGCCGCGGTCGTTAATCATCTGAAAATAGGCAAGCTGTGCCAAACCATAAGCCGCCGCCGTAGATGCCGGGCCGCTGTAATAGGCTGTGGTTCCCAGCTTGATCTCTGTATCAGAAACCCCAGGACTAAGAGATCTGGCGGCCGTTACAGGGCGAGGTAGGCCAGAGAGCAAGGCAACACCGGCACCAGCCCTAACAAACGAACGACGGGAAATGGCCTTCATCTTGATCCTCCGTGCTTGAAGATCAGAACGTTCCAGGATAGGCACCGCCATCGACCAGAACATTCTGGCCGGTCATGTAGCCGGCCTGGACTGAACATAGAAACGCGCAAACGGCACCGAATTCGTCCGGGCGCCCGAAGCGTTTAGTCGGGTTCGCATCGCGGATTTCAGCGGTAACGACCGATACGTCCCGCGCCGTACTCTTTGCAAGCGCCGCCAGATTGGACTTCAACCGGTCGGTATCGAACGTTCCCGGCAGGATATTGTTGATGGTGACATTCCGCGCCGCCGTAGTGCGCGCCAGACCCGCGACAAACCCCGTGAGACCGGTCCTGGCGCCGTTGGACAGTGCCAGCATCGCGACCGGCGCCTTGACCGCGTGCGACGTGACATTGACGATACGGCCGAATCCGCGCGCCATCATGCCATCGACCGTGGCCTTAATCAGTTCGATGGGCGCGATCATGTTGGCATCCAGCGCCTTGATCCAGTCTTCTCGCCCGAAATTGCGAAAATCTCCCGCCGGCGGACCACCGGCATTGTTGATCAGAATATCCGGATCAGGGCATGCGCCGATAATGGCTTCGCGGCCTTCCGGCGTCGTCACATCCGCCGCAACAGTCGTGGGGCGCGCGCCGGTCTGCGCCGCGATGTCATCGGCCGCCTGATCGAGAACGTCGCTTCGACGTGCGACGATGACGAGTTCAACGCCCTCTTTGCCAAGAGCGATGGCTGAGGCCTTGCCCAACCCCATGCTGGCCGCACAGACGATGGCCTTACGGCCCTTGAGTCCGAAATCCATGTTTCAACCTTGTCCTGGCTTACGTACCGCTAACGCCGGCGAGTTCATGCGTTGCTGTCCGGCAATGCCATACCGGACGGCCGCGCACCCCACATACAGAGGCTGGGGGGCTCAAAGCCGAACTGTCGCGGCCGATGTGTCGCCTCGTCCTCGATCTCATCGACGCCAACGGAGTATTCGAAGATCATGTCATCCGGTCCCTTGAAGTAGAGGAACCGAGCGCCGGAGGTGGGATGCCGGCCAGGACCAAACACGATTGGGACACGTTTCTCATTGAGAAAATAGTAGGAGCGCAGGACGTCGTCGTTGCTCTCGACCTGATGATTGATGTGCTGAATGCCGGCCGCTGGCGCACGGACAAGCGCAATGGTGTGATGGATTGCATTGACGCGCATCAAGGGAATGTCGCCGATCCGATCGCTAACGCGCGCATTGCAGACCTGGGTCCAAAATCGTTCGTCGCGAACGGGATCGGTCGAGTTCAGCCCAATATGGCTGAAGCCCGTGATCCCGGCGTCGCGCGTTGCGAAATAGCGCCGGCCGCGCCGCTCGGGGCGCACGACAAGTTCGATATGATTGCCTGTCGGGTCGCGAAAGCCGATGAAGGCTTTGACCTTGCGCTGCTCGGCTTCCTCCACCGTTCCGGCGTGAACCTGATGACCAAGCGCTTCCAGCGTCGCAGCCGCGGTCTGTAGATCGTCTTCGTCCTCAATCTCGAAACCAACCGTCTGTTGTCGCGGATCACCTTCGGAATAGCACAGTGTGTGCGCACGGTCGTCCGACCGCAGATACAGCGTCTTCTTTCCACGCTCGGCAATCTCAAGCCCAAGACAACTCGTTGCAAACATCTCCGCCGATTCAAGATCGGGAGAGCCAAGGCGAACGTAGCTTACATCTTTCAGTTGGATCATCGCACCCTCCCAAGTGGGGTCAAACGGAATCGGTCCGCTACACGCGACCGTCGACGGCTCTGAACTCCGGAACGTCCGTGCTCACACTTCCCCAATTGCAAAGCGATTCATTGGAGAGAGAGAACTGACGTGGGCGCCGTGGCTTTTCGCCCAGCACTGCCATTCCGTTGACGTAGGAGAAGATGCTGTCGCCCGGTCCCTGGAGATGCAGGAAGATTTGTTGCGAGGCGGATTCGCGACCCGGTCCCTGCAATATCTTGATCTGCCGCTCCTGCATGAAGTAGCTGTTCTGCATGATCTGATCGAGCCCTTCGACCTCGAAGGCCGAATAGAGCAAACCACTGCGCTCGGCGGGATAAAGCGCAACGCGGTGGTGCAGCTCATCGATTTGCAGATAGGCGATGTCGCCCACCCAGTCGCTCACCCGGGCGCCGAGAATTTTCCAGAATGCCAGGTCGCGCGCGGAAGCGATGGTACGCAGGCCGACGCCCTGAAACTGAACGATGCCGGCATCCCGTGATGGAAAATAGCGACGTCCGCTCTGGCGCGGGCGCACAACGAGATCAATGCTGTTGCCGGAGGCGTCCTTCGCAAGCCACGCGGCCTCAACATACCGGCGCTCGCATTCATCCTTGTTCGCGCGCCGAATTGGGAATCCGGCCCCACCAAGCTGCTCGGCGGCTCGCTCAAGCGCCGCTTCATCCCACACCTCCACCCCGATAGAACCGCTCTCCGTCTCAGTCGAAACAAGACTGACAGTCCTGAACCGTCCGTCGGACCGAAACGCAATCTCTCCGTCCTGCTCCCCCACCCGCTGCAAACCGAACGTGTCGGAGGCAAACCGCGCACCCGCGTCGAGGTCGCGAACCGCGAGACGGACATAACAGATCGACGTGGCCAGCGAGGCGAGCGCAGACGACATGCTCAACGGCTCCGGATCATGCGCCGCGTCCGGCCTGTTGATGCGATTCGAGAAACACCTTGATCATGCGCTTCCACAAGCGAAACAGCTCATCGAACCATTTAGGGTCGTTGTCCCAAAGCGTGCGGAGCGCCATGCCACGAACGAGGCTGAGCGTTAGCGCGACGATATCGGAAGAAAGTGCCGCTGGGACTCCGCTCGCCACCAGCGCCTCGGTCCAGGCGGTCTCGACTGGACGTCGTGCCTTTCGGGATATCTCGAAGATCTGCTTGCGGACAGCCTGATCGGTCGATGTCGACAGGACGATATCGATGGCGACCATAAAGTGCTCACTGAAAAAGAACTCTCGCGCGTCAGCGATGACGGCATCGATCAGGTCGCGCGGCCGATTCACCGCCGATGCTCGCTTGCGGCTGAGTTCCTGCGCTTGCTTGAACACGAATTCTAGCGTGGCGACCACCAGGGAATCCTTGGTGGGGAAGTGATGCAGCTGCGCGCCGCGCGAAAGGCCCGCCTCCGCCGAGACCTCGGCGGTTCGAAACCGAGCATAGCCACGCTTGCGAATGAGATGGGACGCCGCCTTCAGAATGCGCGTGCGCGTTTCCTCGCTGCGCTCTGCTTGCGTTCGACGTCGAGTCCCCGCCGATGAAGGTCGTCGCGAGGCGGAAGTCGCGGATACACTGCCTGTACGTGGAGCCATTTCAAATCTCGATCTGTACTTGCCCATCAACGATCGTCACGGGAAAGGTCTTGAGCGGAATCTCACACGGCATTCCCGTCGCCGCACCTGTCGTCACATCGAATGTACCGAAGTGAAACGTGCACTCGACAATCTTGCCGCAAATCACCCCCTCCTCGGACAAGGAAACGTCCTCATGGGTGCATTTGTCGGCGGTTGCATAGATTTGGCCATCGACGCGGTAAAGTGCGACGAAGGTGCCGTCCGGTAGCGGAGCCTGACGGATTTCGCCTTCGACGACATCGTCAGATCGACAAAGAGTCAGTGTCTGTCCCATAGCCATTACCTAAAGCATGGTGCTGCCGCCATTGACGCTGATTACCTGTCCCGTCACGAACGAGGCTTCAGCGCTGGCAAGATAGCTCACCATCGACGCAACTTCTTCCATTTCCGCGGGCCGTCCCACCGGAATCACGTTAACAAATTTAGCCGCCAGCGCCGGATCTCGCTTGGTGATTTCCACCATCTGCGGTGTGTTCACAGCGCACGGCGCGACGGTATTGACGGTGACCCCGTCACGCGCGAACTCGCGCGCCATGCCGGTCGTCAGACCGTGAACGCCTCCCTTCGCCGCATTGTAGGCGGCGTGATCCCACAAACCGTTGCGAACCGAATCCGCACCGATGTTGACGATTCGGCCATACGACTGCGCCCGCATGATCGGGGCCGCATACCACGAACACCAAAGAACCGTCCAAAGATTCCGGTCGATGGTGGCCTTCAGCGTCTCCGGGGTCTGCTCAACGAACGGTTTGATGATGCCGCCGCCGGCGTTATTCACCAGAATATCGATGCGTCCGAACCGCTCCATTGCCAGATCGATGACCGCCTTGGCCGCCGATTGATCCGACAGGTCGCCGGCCACGCTGCCGACATCCTGGCCGAAACTGGTGCTCAGTTGGGTCGCCGCGCCCTTGAGAGCTGTTCCGTCAAGATCGGCAATGACGAGCTTCGCACCGTCCCGCGCGAGACGCTCGGCGATCGCGAGGCCGATGCCCTTTGCGGCGCCGGTCACGATGGCGATGTTGTTCTGCAATTTGGTCGCCATTGTTGCTCCGACCTAAAGAATAATGCTGACGCGGCCCTGCATGCGCAGGCCCTCGCTATCCAGCAGGCAACGCTTGTCACGAATGCGTAGATGCCCCTCGATTTGCACCAACTTGTATCTGTTGCTGCCGAAGTAGGTATCGGTCACGCCATCCTTGGTTCTGAATGTGATGAAGGCCGAGCTGACCTCCATTTCGGCATCGGCGCGCGACCGAATGCGAACGTTACTCACCACGTGGCGGGTGCGCGAATGGGGAAACTCGGCATGGGCTGTCCGTTTCATCAGCCGCTTGACGCGCTCGCTCAGGCGGAAACGATCGTCGGCGACATAAAACAGGCTGTTATCGGGCGACGCGTTCGCGGGCACGTCGGTGGCCGGAACGGAGTAGGTGGCGTCGTCCGTGAACAGCTCCAGCCATTCCGGCAGGCGCCATTCATCGAGAAGATCGGCTTCGACGAAGAGAAACTCCTCGACGGCGGCACGCGAGATATCCTGCATCGTGAACATCCTTATGCCGGCTGCTGGAACACGCACTTGTTCCAGTTGGACCAGAAAGCACGCATCTGGAGTTCATCGTCGTAATCCGGAACGGGCTTCCCCATCCCCTTCGAGATATCGTTCCATTGCGCTTCCGCGGAATTGCGGAAGCCGCGCTGGCACTGCTCCAGAGCCTCGACATCGTCCGGTGTCGCGAAGCCGCCCGGCCCGAGAAATTCGAGGAAGTTGTACAGTCGGTACTTGCGAGCCCACTCCGTCTCGTCCTTCGGCGCCAGCGCCCAGGCGCTGATATTCATGAAGTCCGGCGCGGTCGGGTAGTAGGTGCGGATCGTCACGGCCATGATGTCGTTGACGACGAGATTCGGAAAAATGAAGAGATTGCGATTGTAGTGCGCGATGCGCTCCGCGCGTTCCTCACCGAATCGTTCGACGAGGTTGCGATACAGTCGATCGATCTCTTTCTGTCCCTCCTCCCCCCAAGCCGGAATCCATTGCGCGACCGGGCGCCCCCACGGTGCCTTGTACTCAAGCACCGCGTGCCCATTGCCAAGATCGTGCGCGGAGCCTTTCAGCGGGACAGGCGCCAACCCGCCGTTGGTGGCCTTCAGGTAATCGAAGTAGGTCGCATGGGTCGTGACCGCGTGGTAGCCGTCGATGCTGTTTTCGGTCAGCAGCTTCCAATTCGCGCGCATCGAATATTCTTGCGTGCCGCCGACAATCGTCATGCCGGATTCGGCCTGATCGCAGATCACATCGAGATATTCCTTGGCCGGACCGAGATAGTCGGACAAGCTCTGCACGTTCGGATCGAAGCAAACGAAATTGAAATCGCGATAGCTTTCGAAACGAGGCACCTGTTGCATGTTGGAAGTGCCGCGCTCCTTGAAATCCTCCGCATACGACGCCTCGCCGGGCTGGCTGCGCAACCCGCCATCAAGCCCGAATACCCATCCATGATAGAAACACTGGAAGGATTTCGCCGTCCCGCTGCGTTCGCGACAGACCTGCGCTCCGCGATGCGGACAGGTATTGAGCATGGCGCGCAGCTCACCCTTGGCGTCGCGCGCAAACAGAATATTGCGACCGCCGACTTGCCGCGTCACAAAGCTTCCGGGCTTTGGCAACTCGGCACTGTGACCGAGATAAAGCCAAGAGCGATCGAAAATCTGGGCACGTTCGGCTTCGAGAATCGCCGGATCGACAAACGCCTGACGCGAAACCTTGAAGACCTTTCGGGCCTCGTCGACCATGATGCCGCTGTTCAATACCGGATAACTCGCCATCGATACTCTCCCCCTCGACCTGACTACTTCAAAGCACGGCGAAGATCGTATTGCGGCGACTCGAGGTCGCCCGGCGCCACGCGCGCCTGCCGAGCCACAAGCCGCCGCAACATCGCCATATCTTTCGCCGCATTGATGCAAATCGCGCCGACAAGATCGCCATCGCGCGTCGCAATCACGGAGAACCGGCGGTCGGCAAGCTTGCCACGTTGAACAAGATCGGCATCCCGCAAGTCGCCAACCACCTGGATATTCAGGTCGTACTGATCACTCCAGAACCACGGCGGATCGACATATTCCGCGCCCTGACCGATCATGTTCTTCGCAACATTGATCGCCTGGTTCTGTGCATTCGCCCAGGTTTCGACCCTGATCGCCCGGTCGTGACAGCGGCTCCACTGCAAAGCCGCATCCCCGGCGCAATACACGTCGGGGGCCGCGGTCTGCCCGCGCCCGTCGACAGAAATACCACCGTCAACGGGAAGACCGATCTGTCGGGCGATCGCGTCGGCCGGCTCGACGCCGATCCCGACAAGGATTTCATCGGCCGGAATTTCCTGACCATTGCTAAGCCGAACGGATGACGAGTCGCCTCCAACAACCGTTGCGCCAAAGATGAACTCGACGCCGCGATCACAATGCGCCGCACCGACCACATCACTGACGATGGTGGGGAAGGCTCGCGTCAGCAATCGCTCCTCGGCCTCGATCACGGTGACAACGCACCCGTGCTTGACCGCCGCACACGCCGCCTCCAGACCGATGACGCCGCCGCCAACGATCACGATACGGGCTTGTGGTTGCAGGCACTGCCGAAATCGAACAGCATCTTCGATATTCCGCAGGTAATGCGTTGGCGGGCCGTTGTCACCAAGAGCCACAAGACGCCGCGGACGCGTGCCTGTCGCGAGCAGCAGGCGATCATAAGCAAAGCCGCGCCC
>Ga0209952_1002381_pt1 | contig 14185 bp, 13 predicted proteins | sample ThiBiot_750_biof_2_FD_183951 | JGI IMG/M metagenome (GOLD analysis project Ga0209952, IMG submission 183951) | Wastewater bioreactor microbial communities from Cape Town, South Africa - Thiocy_cont_750_biof (SPAdes) | ecosystem: Engineered > Bioreactor > Thiocyanate-remediating >...
GAGACGTTGCGCTTCTTCACGGCCCGCTTCGCGCCGCTCGGCGCGTAGCGCCGGCGCTACACCGTCGAATGGGAGTCCTGCAGAGCCTGGGCGCCTCAAAGCTCTGCAAGACTCCCACTCGACGTGGTTCGGTGGCCTATCGCAGGCGGCTTGCTACCGTTTTCCCATGACGGCAGCCGGGCAGCACACGGGCGACGGCGACCAACTGGACGCGATCGACCGGGCGCTGCTCCGCGAGCTGATCGGCGAGCCTCGACTGTCCGTCGTCGAACTCGCCAAGCGCCTCGGCGTGGTGCGAGCCACGGTGCAGAGCCGTCTCGACAGGTTGACGCGGCGCGGCGTCGTGTCCGGTGGTGGGATCGCGCTCGACGTCGCCCGCATCGGCTACCCGCTCACCGCCTTCGTGGGCCTGCAGATCCGTCAAGGGCACGGGGCGGAGGTCCGCGCACGGCTGCAGAAGTTCGCCGAGGTCCTGGAGATCCACACCACTGCAGGGAGTTTCGACCTGCTCTGCCGTGTTGCGGCGAAGAGCAGCGCGGACATGCAACGCACCATCGACCGGATCGTCGACCACCCGACGATCGTCCGGTCGACCACCTCTGTGGTGCTGTCCACGCCGATGTCGTATCGGGTGCTGCCGCTCATCGCGGGCACCGTGGAGGCTTGAGCGCGGACCGTCGAGCACTGACTTCGGACGCCCGGCCGCCTGCTGCGTAACGCCGGCCGCGGGACCTACCCGCAGCGGTTATCCAGCGAAATTAATGGTGTTGTAACAGGTTCCGGCGTGCGCGCCGCTGCCCGCCGGGAGGCACATCGTCACGATCCCGACGTGCGTGTACTTCGCGTTCAGGATGTTCGCGCGGTGACCTGGCGATCCCATGTACGACTGGAAGATCTGGTCGGCCCCGATCCCGGCCGAGAAGAGCGCCACGTTCTCGCCCCACGTCGTCGCCCCCGGGTAGTAGCGGCCGATCATCGAGTTCAGGCCCGGGTTGTGCGCCAGGCTGTAACCGGTCTTGCCAGTGGCCATCGCCGTGGACCAGTACGCAGCGAGATTGGTGAGCCCCCCGCTCAATGTGAGCGGTGCGAGCCCGGCGCTCGCTCGCGCGGAGTTGACCAGGCTCGCCATGCGGCCGTCAAAGCTCGCCTGCCGCTGCGGGCCGCTCGCCGGCGGCGGATTCGGTGCCGGTGCCGGGCTCGGCGCGGTGGTCGTCGGCGGTTTCGGGGCGGGCGGGGCGGGCTTGCTCGTCGGCGGCGGTGCCTTGGTGGTGGTCGCCGGCGGTGGTGCCTTGGTGGTGGGCGTCGGCCTCGGTGGCGTGCTCGCCGGCGGTTTCGGGACGGGTGTTGTCGCCGGCTTCGGCGTACTCGACGCGATGGGTTTCGCGGCGGTCGCCGCGAGAGCGGCCGCCGGAGTGGTTGCGTGGGTCGTCGCCGTGACCGTCGGAGTCGTCGCGACCGGAGATGACGCTGTTCGCGAGCTTTCGCTCGATGTGGCTTCGGGTGTCCCGCCGATGGACGGGTCGGCGCCGGCCGGAATGTCGGCCGATTCGGGATCGAAGGCGCGCACCGGGCGATTGGCGTTGAGCGCGCGGATATCAGCCACGTCGGACAGCCCCTGCGCTGCGGCCGCAGACGGTCCGGCGTCCGCGATGCCGGCAACGGAGGATGTTGTGGAGGCCGATTCCGCAGCCGCTGCGGGGGCGATGCCGGGAGCCGACACCTCCGCTGCCGAGCAGCCGGACAGCGCCGCTGTGGCCAGTACCAGCGCGCCCGCCATGCCTAGCCGGATTCGGCGGCGACGGGAGCGCCGAGGTTCGAGGCTGGCGCGCGCTGCCGGAGCCGTCACGGCGGCAGGATCGGACATACCGCCGTCGGCGCCGCATCGGGAGCGGAATGGTCGGTTCACGCAACAACCTCGCCATCCGGTCAAACGCACGCTGCGTAGTTGGTCGAGTACTTAATGTAATCGACAAACGCCGAGCGAAGTTGAGGTTCCGGGCGTGGAAAATCTCACGAAGGCGCGCGTTGATCTGCGGAAAGCTCCGAAACCGGACGATCTGCGCGCCCGCCGCGGAATACTGGACGCGTGGCAGACATGCGCGCGATGAATCAGCGGGTAATCGAGAAGTTCCGGACCGGCGGCGATATGGGCGGCATGCCCAGGGCGCGCATGCTCCTGCTCACCACCACCGGCCGGCACACCGGCCAGCCGCACACCACACCGATGATGTTCGTCCGGGTGGACGGGGCGCTGCTGGTGGTCGCGTCCAACTCCGGCGCCTCCCGGGATCCGGACTGGTATTGCAATCTCGTCGCGAACCCGTCTGTGACCGTGGAGATCGGCACCGTGGAGATCGGCACCGGGGAGATCGGCTCAGAGCATTTCGCAGCGATCGCCAGGCCTGTCGGCGCCGACCGACGTTCCGCGTTATGGCAGGACGTGATCGGCCAGATCCCGATGTATGCACAGCACCAGGCGTCCACGTCCCGCGAGATTCCGCTGGTCGAATTGATCCGGCCCGAATCGGGCTGATCCCGGCGAATGCGTGCCGGTCCCGGCCGGCCCTATAAGCCGGCACGCGTCCCGCTCACTGTGCCGACGTGCCGTGGCTGGCAGGCTCTTCATCATCGCCGGCAGCGTGCCGGGCCAGCACGTACAGCAGATCGGAGACACGGTTCAGGTACGCGCGCACATGCTCGTTGACCATCGCCTCCGCCTCGGCCTGGTACGCGATGAGGCGCCGCTCCGCACGCCGGACTTGCGTCCGCGCCAGGTCGAGCGCCGCCGACACGGGATTCGCGCCGGGCACCACGAACACCGGGCGCAGCGGCCGTTCGGCCATCAGGTGATCGATGCGTGTTTCCAGGCGCGCCACCATGTCCGGCGTCACCAGCGAGATGCCCGGCACCAGTTGGTAGCGCCCGTGCGGGTTGGCCGCGAGATCCGCGCCGGCGACGAAGAGTTCGCGCTGCACGGCGAGGATGTCGGCGGCAAGATCGGCATCGTCCGCGGCCGCCCGCGCCACACCGAGCGCGGCCACGGTCTCGTCGATGCTGCCGACCGCCTCGATCAGCGGCGAGGCCTTGGAGGTGCGACCGCCGAACAGCAGCCCGGTCGAGCCGTCGTCACCGAGTTTGGTGTAGATGCGGCTGGTGCTCATGATGAACCCTCCTGCATCGGCGCCCGCGCGCCGTAGGCTGATTCGATGGGTGGGACGGTGTCGTACCAGGGTGCCGGATCGGTGAAGAACTCCTCGGTCCGGATGTCCACGGTCGCGGCGCCGAGCGGCTCGGCGGCGGCTTGGCAGGCGGTCACGAAACCCGACGGCCCGGCCGCGAAAACCTCTACGCCGCGCAGGGTTTCGAATTCTCCGGGCAGGAGCGCGGGGATCCGGGTATGACGCTGTTCTCGGGCATCGCGCGTGCAGGTGAGCCGGTAGTCGAACTGCGGCACGTTCCGGCACCACTCCTCGAACCGCTCGCGGTCGATCGCGTCGCGTGCGGTGCGCCCGGAGAAGAACAACGTCACGCGGCGCCCGGCTGCACCCTCCGGCCGGCTCGGATCGAGCAGCGCCTCCGCCAGCGCCCGCACCGGCGCCAGGCCGGAGCCGGCGCCCAACAGCAGCACCGGTGACGTCGCCTCGTCGGGGGTGGTGAACGTGCCGAACGGGCCCTCGACGGACACCTCGTCATAGACGGAGATTTCATGCGCCCAGGTGCTGGTCCGGCCGCCGGGGACGAGCGTCACCAGCACACTGAGCCGGCCGTCGGCCCGCGGAGCATTGGCCACCGAGTAGGAGCGTTGCGGTACGGCGTACCGGTCGTCCGCGAACAGGATGTACTGCCCGGGCCGGTACGGCAGTACCTCGCCGATCGGCTCCAGCCACAGCTCGCGGATCACCGGCGTCACCATCGCGGCCGACCGCACGCGATAGCGGTAGGTGTCCCACTGGGTGTCCGTCACCACAACAGCTTTCGTCATCCGTAGGGTCCACCGCGCGGGGGATGCGGCGGCGGCCGGTCGCCCCGACCGTCTCCACTGTGACACGATCAGCGACACGATCGGCAATGCGATCGGCAATGCGGTCGGCGGCACGGTCGGCGCGCGCCCACCATGTGCGACCATACGGCGGCCGTACGACGGCTGTGCGGCGATCGCCCGAGGGCCGCATCGCGCCGAACGACCCGCCTCGCCGGCCGGCCGAAGAGACAGACACCGGCGAGGCGGATACCGACGAGACGGGCACCGACCCGACCGATGGAGAGATGTGAGATGACGTCGTTCCCAACCGGTTTCCTGTGGGGAACCAGTACCGCCGCCTACCAGATCGAGGGCGCGGTTTCGGAAGACGGTCGCGGGCCGTCGATCTGGGACACGTTCGCGCACACGCCCGGAAAGACCGTCGGCGGCGAGACGGGCGATGTCGCAGCCGATCACTACCATCGCCACGCCGAGGACGTCGCGATCATGCGCGATCTCGGCGTGGGCGCCTACCGCTTCTCCATGTCCTGGTCCCGGATGCAGCCGGCCGGGACGGGCCAGCTGAACCCCGGTGGTGTCGCGTTCTACGACCGGCTGCTCGACGAGGTGCACGCCGCCGGTATCCGGCCGTGGGCCACTCTGTACCACTGGGATCTGCCGCAGCCGTTGGAGGACGCGGGCGGTTGGCCCGAGCGGGACACGGCGCACCGCTTCGCCGACTATGCCGCCGCGGTGCACGCGCGCTTCGCCGACCGGATCGCGGACTGGCTTACGTTGAACGAGCCCTGGTGCAGCGCGTTCCTCGGCTACTTCAACGGCGTGCACGCGCCCGGACGCACCGAGCCGACGGCGTCGCTGCGCGCCATGCACCATCTGCTGCTGGGCCACGGGATGGCGGTGGCGCAGATGCGAACCGCCCGGCCGGAGCAGCGATATGGGTTGTCCCTCAACCTCTATCCGGTTGACCCTCGATCCGAGTCGCGGCAGGACGCGGATGCGGCCCGGCGGGTGGACGGGATCAGCAACAGGCTGTTCACCGACCCGGTGCTGGCCGGCAGCTACCCCGCGGACATCGTCGCCGACCTCGGCGCCGACTGGCCGGCCGACGCGATCCGCGCCGACGACGTGGCCACCATCGCCGCGCCCCTCGACATGCTCGGGATCAACTACTACACCAGGCATGTCGTGTTCGGCGGGGAACCGGAAGCGTCCACCACGGGGCTCGACAACGGATGGATCGGGTGCGCCGGGGTCGGCAAGGCCATGCGCGGATACCCGGTGACCAGCATGGGCTGGGAGATCGACCCCGCGGGCCTCTACGACGTGCTCACGCGTCTGCGCGACCGATACCCGGGCTTGCCGCCGGTCTACATCACCGAGAATGGCGCCTCCTTCGACGATGTCGTGACGGCCGACGGGCAGGTGCACGACGCGGCGCGGGTGGACTATCTCGACGCGCACTTCCGGCAGGCGCGGCGCGTGATCGACGCCGGGGTGCCGCTCCGCGGCTATTTCGTGTGGAGCCTCATCGACAACTTCGAATGGGCCTTCGGCACCACCCGGCGCTTCGGCGTGGTGCACGTCGACTACCCGACGCAGCGGCGCACCGTCAAGGACAGCGGCCGATTCCTCGGGCGCGTCGCCACGGCCAACGCGATTCCCGACCGCCGGTAACGCGCGCGGCACGGTCCCGTCGCGTACATCGCCGGGTATGACGCTGTTCCGGGTGCCTGTGGCACCCCGCGGCGGTAGCGTCGCAGCCAGGGCTCCACAGAGCACAAGATCACAGGGCACAAGACGGGATATGGCATGACCTACGACGTGACCGCGGTGCGCGCGCATTTCCCTTCCCTTGCAACGGGAACCGCGTATTTCGACGGACCGGGCGGTACGCAGACCCCGGACACCGTCGGGGATGCGATCCGCGCGACCATCGTCGGGCCGCTGTCCAATCGGGGCACCGTCACCGTCGCCGAACGCAATGCCGAGAACAGCGTCATCTCCGCGCGGGAGGCGATCGCGGACCTCTTGGCGGCGAAACCGGGCGGGGTGGTGTTCGGTCGCAGCACCACCGCGCTGCACTACATCTTCTCCCGGGCACTGGCGAGGACCTGGGGCGCGGGCGACGAGGTGGTCGTGTCCCGGCTCGACCATGACGCGAACGTGCGGCCATGGGTGCAGGCCGCCCAGGCCGCCGGCGCCACCGTGCGATGGATCGACTTCGACGCGGAGACCGCCGAACTTGACGTGGATCATGTCGCCGCAGCTGTCTCGCAGCGAACGAAACTCGTTGCGGTGACGGGAGCGTCGAACCTCATCGGGACCCGGCCGGACATTGCCGCCATCGCTGAGGTGGTGCACGCGCAGGGCGCGCTGCTCTCCGTGGACGGGGTGCACCTGACGCCGCACGCCCCGATCGATGTCGGCGCGCTCGGGGCGGACTTCTATACGTGCTCGCCGTACAAGTTCCTCGGACCGCACTGCGGCGCGCTCGCCGCCGACCCGGCGCTGCTGGAGACGATCCAGGTCGACAAGCTGCTCCCCGCAACGAATGCCGTGCCGGAACGGTTCGAATTCGGCACGCTGCCCTACGAATTGTTGGCGGGGGTGACGGCCGCCGTCGACTTCCTCGCCGGGCTCGATCCGGCGGCCGCGGGAACGCGCCGGGAGCGGCTGGTCACCTCGCTCACGGCTGCCGCCGCGCACGAGGACTCCCTCCGTGAGCGGATCGAGGCCGGGCTGGCCGAGATGCCCGGGGTGACCATCTACTCGCGTGCCGGATCGCGCACCCCCACCCTGCTGGTGACGTTCGCGGACCGCGAAGCCGCGGATGCCTATCGGTTCCTCGCGACCAAGAACATCAACGCGCTGGCCGGGAACTTCTACGCACTCGAGCCGTCGCGCCACCTGGGGCTGGGCGACGCGGGCGGCCTGCGCATCGGGCTCGCGCCGTACAACACGATCGGCGAGGCCGACCGGCTGCTCGCCGCGGTGGGGGAGTTCGTCACCGGCTGACACTCACCGGCTGACGCCCACCGGCTGACGCGAGCCCGCCGGCCGTCCCGCATTCCGGCACCGCGCGGCAGCCCGTCCGCGTTGTTCGACCGATTCCGTGAGGGCCGATTCGCACATCGACTTCTCAGCAACCATTCGCGCGGCTGTCACATTCCCTTTCTACGGTCACCCGTATCGCGCAGCTGCGACGGGATGACGACCGGGATCGCGACCGGGCTCTCGCAGCCGCCGACGGAAACGGGCGGAGCGAGGGAATGGGCGTGCGATGAGACGTATGTGGGCGCGCAAGGGCGTGCGCGTCGGATCGGTGGTCCTGCTCGTCCTGGTCGTCGCGGCCGCCGCGAGTGTGACGACCTATCTCGTGGCGGGCCGGTCCACTGCTCAGGCGTCATCGTCGAACGGGATCGTGAACACGTCCGAGACCACCACGCCCGCATCCCTCGGCACTATCAAGGAATCGATCTCGGTGTCCGGGACGCTGACGCCAGCCGTTCAGGAATCCGTGAACTTCGCGGTGTCCGGGACCGTGGCGACGGTGCGGGTGCAGGCCGGGCAGACGGTGACGAAGGGCGAGGTGCTGGCAACGGTCGGCACGCTGAGCCTTCAGTCCGGGTTGGCCTCCGCGAAGGCGACGCTGGCCTCGGCGCAGGCCAAACTGGTATCCGACCAGAACACGCTGACCACACAGCAGACCGCCCTGGCGTCCGCGACCGGCTCCGCCGTGGACACCTTGGACGCGCAAATCACCTCCACGGAAGCGCAGATCACCGCCGACAAATCGGCGATCTCGGTGGCCGAGAGCGGTGTCACGACAGCGCAGAACAACCTCGCCGCCGCGACGCTCACGGCGCCGGTGGCCGGGCTCGTGACGACCGTGGCCGTCTCGGTCGGCGACGCAGTGACGGGCTCCAGCAGCGCGAACTCGGCGGCGTCCGTGGGCTCGTCCTCGAACTCGAACAGCTCGGCGGGTTCCGGCCGACAGGGTAGCGGCGGTTCGGGTAGCGGCTCCGGTGCAGGCGGATCATCCGGAGCCAACTCGGCATCGAATTCCGGGTCGGGCACCGCGGCCTTCGTCATCGTCGGCACGTCCGCTTGGCAGGTCAACGCGTCGGTCTCGGACTCGCAGGTTGGCCTGCTCAAGAACGGCGATCAGGTGCAGATCAGCACGAACACCGAGTCGACCAGCGGCACCTCCAATGCGGGCGGCTTCCCGGGATTCGGCGGCTTTGCGGGGTTCGGCGGCGGATCCGGCGGCTTCCCGGGCGTAGCTGGCGGCGGCTTCGCAGGGCGTGGCGGCGGCGGCACAGGTGGCACCGGCGGCACAGGTGGTCAGAGTACCCAGACCGCCACCACGCCAACGCTTTTCGGAACCGTTTCGTCAATCGGTCTCATCAGCTCGACCTCCAGCGGCACGGCGAGTTATCCGGTCGTGGTGACCGTCACCGGTGCGCAGACCGGCCTGCACGACGGAACCTCCGTCACCGCCGTGATCATCTACAAGCAGCTCACCGACGTCCTGACGGTGCCCACCGCGGCGATCTCCAGGTCGGGTGGCACCTCGACCGTCACGGTCGTCGCCGCCGACGGCGCCCGCAGGCCGACCACCGTCACCACCGGGGCGAGCTCCGGCGGACAGACCCAGATCCTGTCGGGATTGTCCGAGGGTGACGAGGTCCAGGTGACCACCGTGACGTTCACCGGACGCAGCACCAGCGGTGCCACGACCGGGTCCGGCGGCGGGGCCGGCAGCACCGGTGGCACCGGCCGGAGTGGCAGCGGTACGCGTGGCACGGGTGGCACGGGCGGTTCCTCCGGCCGCGGCTCCTCCGCCGGGACGGGCGGTGGGTGACATGACCGCGCCGAGTACGACGGCCGGACTCCCGCGGACGGCCACGCCCGCCACGCGGCCCGTCATCGAACTGCGCGACGTCACCAAGACGTATTCCTCCGGAAGCGCGGCGGAAGTCCAGGCGCTGAAAGGCCTCTCGCTGTCGGTCGGCACCGGGGAGTACGTGGCCGTGGTCGGCGCCTCCGGTTCCGGCAAGTCGACGCTGATGCACATCATCGGCTGCCTGGACACCGCCACGAGCGGCACCTACCTGCTCGCGGGCGAGAACGTGGGCTCCCTCGACGAGGCCGATCTCGCCGAGATCCGTAACGAGCGCATCGGTTTCGTGTTTCAGCAGTTCTTCCTGCTCGCCAGCCTTACCGCGTGGCGAAACGTCGAACTACCGCTGATCTACGCGGGCGTTCCGCGCAGGGAACGCCAGGCGCGCACGCTGGCAGCGCTGGAGAGGGTCGGTTTGGCCGACCGGGTGAACCACAAACCGGCGCAGTTGTCCGGTGGTCAGCAGCAGCGGGCCGCGATCGCCCGGGCGCTGGTCACCGAGCCGGACCTCATCCTGGCCGATGAACCGACGGGGAACCTGGACTCCTCGGCCACCGAAGACATCCTCACGCTGTTCGACGAATTGATCGGCCAGGGCAGTACCGTCGTCGTGATCACGCACGAGGCGGAGGTCGCCGCCCGCGCCCACCGGACGGTACGCATCAAGGACGGGCTCATCGTGCCGCGCCACGGTGACGGCGGCGTCACCCACATGGTGGGGCTGACGCGATGAACTGGGTGGAGATCCTGCGAACCGCCGGCGCCTCCCTCGTCGCGCATCGGTTGCGGTCGGCGCTGACGGTGCTCGGCATCCTCATCGGCATCGCCGCCGTCGTTCTCTCGGTCGGACTTGGTCTCGGCAGCCAGCAACAGGTCGGTGCGCAGATCAGCGCGCTGGGCAGCAATCTGCTCATCGTCACGCCGGGCAGTTCCACGAGCACCGCCGGCATCCGCGGTGGATTCGGATCGGCGTCCACGCTCACGGTCAGCGATGCCACCGCGTTGGCGAACCGTGTCGCCGCACCGGACATCGCGGCCGTCGCGCCGGAGAAGGACAGCTCGCAGACGCTCGCCGCGGGCTCGACGAACTGGACCACCAGCGTCATCGGTACCACCGACTCGTGGCTCGGCGTCCGCTCTCGCACGCTGGCCGACGGCGACTTCTTCACCGCGACCGACGTCGAGAATGCCAGCGCTGTCACGGTTCTCGGATCGGCTACGGCAACGGAGTTGTTCGGCACCACGAACGCGGTCGGCCAGACGGTGACTATCAACAGCCAGCCCTTCACGGTGGTCGGGGTGCTGGCGTCCGCGGGCTCGAACTCGACGAGCAACCTGGACGACGAAGCGGTGATGCCGATCACCGCGCTCGCCAACGACATCGCCGGTGGATCGACGCGGAACTCCGTGTCCACCATCTACCTCAAGGCTGCCTCGCAGCAGACGCTGTCGGCCGCGTATCAGGAGGCCGACGCGCTCTTACTCAACCTGCACCGCCTTTCCGGCTCCGCGAACGCCGATTTCACCATCTCCAGCCAGAACGCGCTCCTGGCCACCGTCACCTCGGTGAGCAAGACGTTGACCGTCCTGCTGGCCGGGATCGCGGCGCTGTCGCTGTTGGTCGGGGGCATCGGCGTCATGAACATCATGCTGGTGTCGGTGACGGAGCGGACGCGGGAGATCGGGCTGCGCAAGGCCATCGGCGCCCCGCCGACAGCGATCCGGCGGCAGTTCCTCGCCGAGGCGATCGCGCTCGGCCTGACCGGAGGCCTGCTCGGCGCATTGCTCGGCATTCTGGGTGCGCGCCTGTTGCCCACCCTGCTGTCGACCACCACACCCGTCATCGTGTCCGCACCGGTCGTGATCGGTGCCGTCGCGGTGTCCATGATCATCGGCCTGATCTTCGGGGTCTACCCGGCCACCCGCGCGGCACGCATGGCCCCCATCGACGCGCTGCGCACCGAGTGACCACGATGTTCACTCGGTCGTCTGACGGCGAAACCCCCGACAGCGAAAACCCAAACATTGAAAGGACTTCGGAGATGACGAAGTTCGCGGCCACGGAGCCGTCCGACACTGTGAGCCCACGTCGGCCCGGGACTCGTGCGCGCCGCGTCGCACGGCACTCGGCCGGCATTCTCGCCATGATCGCCGTCGCCGCCACCGTGGCGGCATGTTCGTCCAGCGCCGCCACGCCTCCGGCCGCGTCATCGTCGACCGCCGCCGACGAGCCGACCAGTAGCGCCGTTGGTGGCAGCGGCAACGGTAACGGCAGCGGCAGTGGTGGCAGCGGCAGCGGTAACGGGGTTGCGGCGGCCACTCCGCCCGGCGCATCCGGCAAGATCGCGGCGGCGCAGGCCGGAAGCTTCGAAGTGCAGAGCACGACCAGTCAGACGACCGTCAACTACACGTCGTCCACGCGCATCCAGCAAACGGTGGCCGGTTCTCGCGCCGACGTGACGGTCGGCGCATGCATCACAGCGATAGCCGCGTCGACCACATCCGGATCGGTGCAGCCGGGCACTGCCGCGCCGAGCACGGCGGCGGGTGGCCAAGGGCCGCGCCGTACCGTGCCCACCGCCATCACCGCTACGACCGTCACCATCGAACCGGCGACGAACGGGTCCTGCGGCGCCGGAGCGTTCGGCGGTTTCGGCCGCGGCGGCTCGGGCGCGCCGCGGACCTTCAACGGCACCCGGCCGACCGGGGCGCCGAACTCCCCTGGCGGCACCGGTTCCAGCGGAACCCGAAGCGGCGGAAGCGGTTCCGGCTTCGCCGGCGCCCGCAGCGTCGTGTCAGGGCAGGTCGCTTCCGTCAGCGGATCCCAGATCACCGTCACCGTCACCGAGTTCACCGGCCGACCGGCGGCACCGACGTCGACGGCCGCGTCATCGGCCGTTTCATCAGCGGCGCCCGCCACGACGAAGACCACCTCGACCGTGACGGTGACCGGCGCGACCACCTACACGAAGACCGTCACCGCGACATCGTCGGCGATCAAGGTCGGACTGTGCGCGTCCGCGTTCGGCACGGCGGACGACACCGGCGCGATCACGGCCAAGCAGATCCAGCTCAGCGCTCCGACCAACGGCACCTGCTCCGCTCGGCTGGGCGGTGGCTTCGGCGGGTTCCCGCGTGGCGGCGCGCCTGGCAGTGCCGGCGGTCAGAGCGGACCGGTGACCACGAATGGCTGATGTGATCGATCCGGGCGGTGACATCGATCCAGACGGGCCGGCAGCTGACCCGCTGCCGCCGGACCCACCGCCCCTCTCGCCGGCCCGGGTTCGGCGACAGCGCGGACGCCGGATCCGCCGCTTCATCGTGACGGCGGTGGTCGTCGTGGTGCTCGCGGGGCTCGGTGTTGGTGTCGCCTGGGCGAGCCTTCGACCGTCCGGACCGACCCTTCGGACGGCCGTCGCAGCCACCGGGTCCGTCACCGAAACCGTTTCTGCGGTCGGGTCTCTCGCCGATGTGAACACGGCGAGGGCCGCCTTCGCCGCAGCGGGGACGGTCGCGTCGATCGACGTTGCGGTCGGCGACACCGTCAAGGCCGGCCAGGTTCTCGGGACCCTGAACACGACCGACCTGGCCAACGCCGTGCAGACCGCAGAGACCGACCTCACCAACGCGAAGCAGACGCTGACCGACGACACCAACGCCCAGGCGGCCGCGGCAAGCTCCTCCGCCGCGGCGAGCAGCACGACGTCCGCCGCATCACCCGCGAGCCAGGCCGCGTCCGGCTCCGGGCAGGGTCGCCAGGGCGCTGGGGCGGCGCTGTCGACGACAGCGCCATTGACGACGACACCCTCCACGACCCCATCGGTTGCTCCCGGCGGTGGCGGTGCGGCTGGCGGGCCTTCCGGCGCCGGTACGGCCGGCAACCAGACCGAGATCACGGCCGCTCAGAACGCCATCGTCGGCTGCCAGCAACTCATCGACTACCTGATCGGAAAGGGGGTGCGGGCGGGCACGTGCGCCGCCGCACCCGCCGCGTCCGACTCCGGGTCGGTCTCGGGGTCCGGATCCGCCACGCCGTCGACCGGCCAGCCGAGGCCGACGTCGGGGCCTGTCCCCACGTCGGGTTCCATCCCCGCGGGTTCCGGTCACGCGCGCGCGGATCAGAGCACGATCGGCGGCAGCCAGACCGTCCCGGCCGATGGGGCGAGCAGTCCGTTGGTCGGATCCGGTACCGACGCCTCGTCCGGAAGCTCGACGACGGCCAGCTCGCAGGTTCCGATATCGCAGGGTTGCTACGACATCTTGTCGGCCACCGGGAATGATGGGTTGTCGGCGTCCGGCACGACGACCGTGACGGTGACCGCCCCGCCCAGCACGGTGACGGTGACCGCATCGCCCAGCACCGTGACCGAGACGTCCACGGGCTCGTCAACGGCCACCACTACTTCCACCGGAACGACCACGGCGACCGAGACGACGCCGACCACGACGACCACCGCGACGAACATGGGCAATGGGAATCCGTTGCGGGGCAACGTCGGTCAGGCCTTCGCCGGACACCCACCCACATCCGGCACACCGCAAAGCACGCCCCCAGACACGACCACGTCCTCGGCAGTGCCAACAACAACCTCGCCGCCAACAACCTCGCCGCCGACCAGCACCGGCGGCGCGCCGGCAGCCGGAGGCCAGCCGGGGGCGACGGCAGACGCGGTCACCCAATGCCAGAGTGCGATCTCCGCGGCCCTCGATGCGCTGAACACTCTGTACTCCTGGCAGCTGCACCTTGACTCCCTGCTGCAGGTGTCAAGTGGCACCGCGACCGGCCAAGGCAGCACCGGCAGCACGGGCACATCCGGCGGCCGCGGCTCCTCTACCGGATCGACCGGGTCGACCGGGTCGAAGAAGGGTTCTGCCGGAGGATCGGCGGCAGCCGGCACGGGGTCCGGCGGCAGCGTTTCTGGCCGCAGTGGTTCTGGTAGCGGTTCGGGCAGCGGTTCTGCGGGCTCCGCGTCGAGCGGCCAGGCCGTCGGCGGAACCGGCGGCGGTTCAGGTGCCGGATCGGGTGGCGGTTCTGCCGGCGGATCCGGTGTCGCTGGCGGACAGACGTCCCGGGTTCCCACCGCGGCCGATATCGCCGCAGACCAGGCGAAGATCGACCTGTCGGAGGCGAATCTCGTTCTCGCCCAACGCAATGCCCAGGGCGCGTCGTTGGTCAGCCCGATCGACGGGACGGTGGCGCAGGTCGCCATCGCGGTCGGCAACCAGGTCGGCGCGGGTTCCACGTTGCAGACGATCACGATCGTCGGGCGGGCGCAATACCAGGTCACCGTGTCGGTCCC
>Ga0209952_1002382_pt1 | contig 14184 bp, 13 predicted proteins | sample ThiBiot_750_biof_2_FD_183951 | JGI IMG/M metagenome (GOLD analysis project Ga0209952, IMG submission 183951) | Wastewater bioreactor microbial communities from Cape Town, South Africa - Thiocy_cont_750_biof (SPAdes) | ecosystem: Engineered > Bioreactor > Thiocyanate-remediating >...
TCGTCGCCAGCACGTTCTTCTTGCGCACCATGCCGGAGTAGAACAGCGCGAGGCCGGGGATCGTCATCATCAGCACGAAGGCGGTGGCGACGATCATCCATGCGGTATCGGCGGCGCTGATGGTGCTGCTCGTCGTTGCTGGCGATTGCGCCAGCGCGGGCGTGATCGATGTCGCGGCCACCGCCGCAGCGCAAGCCGCAAAACGCCGAACTGCCCCCATTGTCATTCCTCGATCTCATAGAGTCGTCATTGCCGGGAGCGGAGCGACGCCTGAAATCAATCAGACAATCACCGGATCGCGTCGCTTCGCCCGCAAAGACGGAAAGTTGTTGTTACCGCGATATCCATTTCACAATGCGTCGCCGTCGGTCTCGCCGGTGCGGATGCGCAGCGCGTGCTCGACCGGGGTGATGAAAATCTTGCCGTCGCCGATCTGCCCGGTGCGCGCGGCGGCGCTGACGGCGTCCACCGTCTTGCCGGCAAGGTCGGCGGCGACCACGATCTCGATGCGCAGCTTGGGCAGGAAGTTCACCAGATACTCGGCGCCGCGATAGACCTCGGTGTGGCCCTTCTGGCGGCCGTAACCCTTCACCTCGGTCACGGTCATGCCGTGAACGCCGATGTCGGTCAGCGCCTGACGGACCTCGTCCAGCTTGAACGGTTTGATGATGGCGACGATCAGCTTCATGGCCGGAACCCTGCGGTGTCTGCGGTGATTTGTCACGCACAGAAATGCGCCATGAGCTTTTTTGAGCCGGTTTTATCCTGCCGGCTTCTCCCGCCGCTGCCGCAACGAGCCTTCCTGCGCCACCGAGGCCACCAGAGTACCGTCCTGCCGGAAGATCTGGCCGCGCGTCAGGCCGCGGCCGTGCTGGGCGCTCGGGGAATCCTGCGCATAAAGCAACCATTCGTCGGCGCGGAACGGCCGGTGGAACCACATCGCGTGGTCGAGGCTTGCCGGCATCATCCGCTTGTCGAACAGGGTGCGGCCATAGCGCGCCATTGCGGCGTCGAGCAGCGAGAAGTCCGAGGCATAGGCCAGCGCGCACATGTGCAGCGCCGGGTCGTCGGGGAGTTTCGCGGCGGTACGGATCCAGACATGGATGCGGCCGTCGTCGATCTTCTCGCCGAAATAGCGGCCGAGTTCCACCGGGCGCAGCTCGATCGGGCGGTCGGATTCATAGTAGCGCCGGATGAAATCCGGCATCTCCTTGAACATCGGCTGCTTGGCGACTTCCTCCGCCGTCAGCTTGTCCGGGGTCGGTACCTGAGGCATCGGCTCCTGATGGTCGAACGCCGAATCCTCGTCGGCATGGAACGAGACCATCAGCGAGAAGATGGCGTGGCCGTGCTGGATCGCGGTGACGCGCCGGGTGACGTAGCTGCGGCCGTCGCGCAGCCGTTCCACTTCGTAGATGATCGGGATCGCCGGGTCGCCGGGCAGGATGAAGTAGCAATGCAGCGAGTGCGGCAGCCGCTGTTCGACATTCTCGACGGTGCGGCAGGCCGCCACCAGCGCCTGGCCGATCACCTGACCGCCGAACACCCGCTGCCAGCTCGTCTGCGGGCTGACACCGCGGAACAGGTTCTCTTCCAGCGGTTCGAGGTCGAGGATGGAAATCAGGTCGATCAGGCTTTTGGACATTTAAAATCTCGGAAATCTCGTCATTCGGCCACACGCGGGCAGCAATCTGTCCGTCGTTGCAGGTGAGGCGAGTGACGGCAAAGGCGTGCGTTGGCCCGTTTGGGAAACCTGTTTCGCTCAGCTATAACCCGCTGACAAGTCTGTTTCGAGAAAGGTGCGATGATGTCGGCTCAGCCAAGCATTGTGATTGCCGGCGGCGCCTTCGCCGGACTGGCGCTGGCGCTGGCGCTGTGCCAGGGGCTGGGCGAGGCGGTGCCGGTGATCGTCGCCGATCCGGCGCTGGCGAGCCGGCCAAGCCGCGATCCGCGCGCCACCGCCATCGTCGCCGCCTGCCGCCGCCTGTTCGAGGGCATCGGCGTCTGGGACGAGGTCGGCCCGCAGTCGCAGCCGATCCTCGACATGGTGGTGACGGATTCGAAGCTGGCGGACGCGACGCGGCCGACGTTCCTCACCTTCGCCGGCGAGGTCGAGCCCGGCGAGCCGTTCGCGCACATGGTGGAGAACCGGCTTCTGATCGACGCGCTGGTGAAGCGCGCCGAAGCGGACGGCGTGACGCTGCGCGCAACCGCCGTCACGACATATCAGGCGCATGACGGCAGCATCGACGTGACCTTGGCCGACGGCGAAACCGTCCACGCCAGCGTGCTGGTCGCCGCCGACGGCGCGCGCTCGAAACTGCGCGAGCGCGCCGGCATCGCCACCCATGGCTGGGAGTACGATCAGTCCGGTATCGTCGTCACCGTCGGCCACGAGCGCGACCACGAGGGCCGGGCCGAGGAGCATTTCCTCCCCGCCGGTCCGTTCGCGATCCTGCCGCTGAAGGGCAAGCGGTCGTCGCTGGTGTGGACCGAAACGCGCAACAACGCCGCGCGCATCACCGCGCTGCCGGACGACGAATTCCACGCTGAACTGGAGCAGCGTTTCGGCCTGCATCTCGGCGAGATCAGGGCGCTCGATAAGCCGCGCGCGTTTCCGCTACAATATTTTGTCGCGCGCTCCTTCATCGCGGATCGCATGGCGCTGGTCGGCGACGCCGCGCATGTGATTCATCCGATCGCGGGGCAGGGCCTCAACATGGGGCTGAAGGACATTGCCGCGCTGGCGGAAGTGATCGTCGACGCGGCGCGGCTCGGCATCGATCCGGGATCGGCCAATGTGCTGGAGCGCTATCAGCGCTGGCGGCGCTTCGACACCATGGCGATGGGCGTCGCGACCAACACGCTCAACGTGCTGTTCTCCAACGACTCAGGTCTGCTGCGCGGCGTGCGCGACATCGGCCTCGGCCTCGTCGACCGCCTGCCGCCGCTGAAAAACATGTTCATCAAGCAGGCGGCGGGGTTATCCGGCGAAGTGCCGCGCCTGTTAAAGGGCGAGGCGCTGTAGGGAGGCGCGGGTGCAACGCGTCGTTATCCCGGACGTCTAACTCGAATGTAGTATGCGTGAACAACAACCTCGGCGTCGTCCCCGCGCAGGCGGGGACCCAGAACCCCTGGCACTGGTTGTAACAAGTAACCTCGCCTATCGTTGATGGAGCCGAACCGCTGCGGAGTCTGGGTCCCCGCCTGCGCGGGGACGACGGTTTTCGTGTTGTTACTTCCGCACGCAGATCACGCGCACCATCGCCGCCTTCACATCCTTCGCGGTGCCGTCCATCGCAACATCGTTGCTCTTGAGAAACCCACGTACGATATCCGCCGGCACCAGCATCGCCTGCGGCGCGGCGGTACCCGCCACGGGTCCCGCCAACTGAATCGGCCGCAATTGCGCGATGCCCGCGAATTGACCGCCGGCATCGAGTGCGGCAGCGCCGGCGAAGCCGAGGCCGGGCACCGGCGTCAGCGACAACGCACCGTTGGTGCCGGTCGGCGTCACGCTTGCTCGCGCGCTGCTCACGGCCGCGCCGCCGCCCTGGCTGCGCGGATCGGTGATGCCGGTCAGAGTCACCTCGGATTTCGCCGCCGCATTGCCGAGCGCCAAGGCCGCGAGATCGCGCGCGCCGTAGATGCGCAGCAGGGCGAGGTCGTGGCTCTTGTCCTCCGCGACCTTGTCGGCGTTGCCGTGACCGGCGATGACGATGGACTGGCAACCTTCGATCGGCTGGCGGTCGGTGACGATAAAACCCTTGCCGCTGACGATGACGCCGCTGGCGTATTCGACGCTCTTGCGCGGCGGCGGGCCGACAGCCTGCGCGCCGGTCGGGAACGGATTGAACGCGCTCGACATCGCGATCACCACCGGCTCCATCGCGGCCTTGCTCGCCTCGTCGTAATGAATGGTCAGCAGCCGCACCTCATCGCCGCGCAACTGGCCGCGCATGTAAAAATTCTTCGCGCCTTGACCGGTTCCTTGCGTGCCGGAGAGCACGAAGAAATCCGGCTTCACCGTCGAATAGGTCACCTTGCGGTCGGCCGCGGCGCGCTCTTGCGTGGCGAGTTTGGCGGTTGTGATGTCGGCCTGCTTGCGCCGCGTCAGCGATATCTCGACCGAGCCCGACGCCGAGCGCCAATGCGTGCCGTTGGCGTCGCTGGTCTGTTGCGGCGCGAGTTTCGACGGCAGGCCGGTGCGCATTCCGGTGCCGGGATCGCCGATCAGTTTCCAGCCGACATTGGCTTGCAATTTCTTCGCGCTCGCGGCGAGTTGTTCGCGCTCCTGCGGATTGAGTACGCCGGTCGACTGGCTCTTGCGGCCGGTCTGGTACGCCTTGATCGCGGTCACCAGGCGATCGCTGGCCTCGCCGTTGATCAAGCCGTTGTATTTGCCGACCCACGCCAGATCCGACTGGATCGCCTGCCGCTCACCCTGCGATAGCGCCTTGATGGTGTCGAGCGGGGTTTGTGTCGCCGGCGGCACGGCGACGGTCGCAACCGGCTTCGGCTTGATGCCGGCCGGCTGGGCGGCGGCGGGCAGCGCCGTTGCGGCGAGGATCAGCGTTGTGGAGATCAGCAGTCTCATGAGCGGATTTTTGTCGGGTTGCATGGCCTCGTCTGACTGCCAATGAAGCATAGATGATAGGTCGGCAAAAGCGGCCACGAGGTTCGATGCCAAAAGGTTCGATGCCTTGGGTGCGCGGTGCCGTGCTACAACGCGGGCGTCATATCAGGATATCGCTTCACCATGCTCTCCCCCGAAGAACTCGAACGCTATGCCCGCCACATCGTGATGCGCGAGGTCGGCGGCCCCGGCCAGACGAAACTCAAGGCGGCGCGGGTGCTGTCGATCGGCGCCGGCGGGCTCGGCGCGCCGGCCCTGATGTATCTCGCCGCCGCCGGCGTCGGCACCTTGGGCGTGGTCGATGACGACGTGGTGACGCTGTCCAACCTGCAACGCCAGATCATCCACACCACGCCGGACGTCGGCGCGCGCAAGGTCGATAGCGCGGCGTCCGCCATTGCGGCGCTCAATCCGCACGTCGCCTTCCGCGCGCATCACATGCGGCTCGATGCATCGAACGCGATGGATCTGCTGGCGGACTACGACATCGTCGCCGACGGGTCGGACAATTTTGCCACGCGCTATCTGGTGGCGGATGCGTGTTACCTCGCAAAAAAAACGCTGGTGACCGGTGCGCTCGGCGTGTTCGACGCTTCGCTGACTACGATTCGCGCGCACGAGACGAACGCGGACGGCGTTCTCAACCCGACCTATCGCTGCCTGTTTCCGGAGGCTCCGCCGCCTGGCACCGTGCCGGCCTGCGCCGAGGCCGGCGTGATGGGCGCGCTGGCGGGGACGCTCGGCTCGCTGATGGCGCTGGAAGTGATCCGCGAGATCGTCGGATTCGGCGAGGGGCTGGTCGGCCGCCTGTTGATGATCGACGCACGCGCGATGCGCTTCGAGACGCTGCGCTACGCGCGTGATCCTGCCAATCCGCTCAATGGCGATAACCCGACGATTACCGATTTGAGCGGGTATCGCTAGACTAACCGAGCCGTCATGCTGAGGTGGTCTTGCGGAGCAAGACCCTCGAAGCGCGACGGCGTCATCCTTCGAGGCTCGCTTCGCTCGCACCTCAGGATGACGGAGTCTTTGCCCACTACTCAGCCGCCGCCGCGAGGTAGCGCTGGCGCAGTTCGCGCTTGAGCAGTTTGCCGCTGGGATTTTTCGGCAGGCTGTCGACGAAGATGACGCGTTTCGGTGTCTTGAAGTGCGCCATCGCCTTCGCGCAATGATCGATCACCGCGCTTTCGGTGAGCGATTGACCGGCCTTCACCACGACGATCGCGGTCACCGCTTCGATCCAGCGCGGATCGGGCAGGCCGACCACGGCGACTTCGGAGACTTCCGGCAGCCGGTAGATCATCTCCTCGACTTCGCGGCTGGCGACGTTTTCACCGCCGGTCTTGATCATGTCCTTCCGCCGGTCGACGACGGTGATGTAGCCCTCGTCGTCGATGGTGGCGAGGTCGCCGGAGTGAAACCAGCCGCCGAAGAAGGCTTCCGCCGTCTTCTCCGGATTGTTGTAGTAGCCCGACAACAGATGCGGCGAGCGATGCACGATCTCGCCGACTTCGCCGACCGCGACGTCTTCCATCGCGTCGTTGACGACGCGAGTTTCGACATTGATCACGGGCTTGCCGGCGGAGCCGGCCTTGCGCAACTGGTCCTCCGGCTTCAGCACGGTGGCGACCGGCGCGATCTCGGTCTGGCCATAGAAATTCCAGAACCGTACGTTGGGCAGGCGGCGCTGCAATTCGAGCAGCACTTCGACCGGCATGATCGATGCGCCGTAATAGCCTTTTTGCAGGCTGCTCAGATCGGTGGTGTCGAAATGAGGCGAGCGCAGCATCCCGATCCACACCGTCGGAGGCGCAAAGAACGAAGTCACGCCGTGCTGCGCGATCAGCGACAGGATCAGGTCCGGCGCAGGCTGGCCGATGATGACGCTGGTGCCGCCGAGATAGGTCGCCGGTCCGAGAAACACGTCGAGCTGTGCGCAGTGATAGAGCGGCAGCGCGTGCAGCATGACGTCGTTCTCAGCCATGTCGCCGTCGATGACGCAGCTCGTGTACTGCCACATCACCGCCTCGTGGCTCAGCATCGCGCCCTTCGGCAATGATTCCGTGCCGCTGGTGTAGATGATCTGGGCGAGATCACGGCTGTCGACATAGGTGTTCAGCGGCAAAGCGTCAGCGTCGAGCAGGTCGTCGAAAGTCGTCATGCCGGTGGGTGGCGCGGACGGCTGTTCGCCGGGCAGCCAAACCAGCGATTTCACCGCGCAATCCTTGGCGGATGCCGCGCGCCCGGCGTCGATGAAGTCCGGACCGACCGCGAGCACCGTCGCGCCGGAGCTTGCGAGGATGAAGCGGATTTCGTCCGGATTGAGCATGAAGTTGATCGGCACGATCACCGCGCCGATGCGCGCCAGTGCGAAGCGCAGCGCAGCGAAAGCATGCGAATTGCGCGACAGCACCGCGACGCGATCGCCCTTGGCGACGCCGTACTTGCCGAGCCCGCGCCCGAGGCGGTCGCAGAGCGTATTGAACTCCGCATAGGTCCACGTCACAGCGCCGCACTTGATCGCGGTCTTGTGGCCCAGCCGCTTTGCCGAGCGGCGCAGCACGTCGCCGATGTTCTGGCTGCGCGCGTGCTGAATGGTGGTGGCAAGATCGTCGGTCATGGCGTTTCCGGTCCCTGGCATGTCGCGTTTCCAGAACCGTAACAAGTGCGCTTCACGCCCGCAATTCGGCGCAGTCCCGCAACGGTTTTGCGGAAACGCGGCAGCGACGATGGCTGGACCGGCGACCTCGCAGCAGCGAAGAACCGGTACCCTCACACCATGCTGGGCAGGATGCGGTCCGGCGGCTTGTGGGCGTCGAGGAAGGTGCGGATGTTGATGATGACCTTCTCGCCCATCTCGACACGGCCCTCGATGGTGGCGGAGCCCATGTGCGGCAGCAGCACCACGCGGCCCGCCTTGGCGAGGCGGACCAGCTTCGGATTGACGGCGGGTTCGTGCTCGTAGACGTCGAGGCCGGCGCCGGCGATCTCGCCGGTCTCGATCAGCTTGGTCATGGTATCCTCGTCGATGACCGTGCCGCGCGCGGTGTTGACGATGTAGGCGTCCTTGCGGATCAGCTTCAGCCGCCGTGCCGACAGCAGATGGAATGTCGCTGGCGTATGCGGGCAGTTGATGGAGATGATGTCCATCCGCGCCAGCATCTGGTCGAGCGAATCCCAGTAGGTCGCGCCGAGTTCGTCGGCGATCTTCGGCGCCACCGGCTTGCGGTTGTGGTAGTGGATTTGCAGGCCGAAAGCGCGGGCGCGGCGCGCCACCGCCTGGCCGATGCGGCCCATGCCGATGATGCCGAGCCGCTTGCCGCCCAGCCGCTTGCCCAGCATCCAGGTCGGCGACCAGCCCGGCCAGTCCTTGCCCTCCGGCACGATGTTGGCGCCTTCGATCATGCGCCGCGGCACCGCAAGGATCAGCGCCATGGTCATGTCGGCGGTGTCTTCGGTCAATACGCGCGGCGTGTTGGTGATGGTGATGCCGCGGGCGTGGGCGGCGGCGACGTCGATATTGTCCACGCCGTTGCCGAACTGCGCGATCAATTTGAGTTGCGGTCCGGCCTGCTTGATCAGGTCCTCGTTGATTTCGTCGGTCACGGTCGGCACCAGAACGTCGGCGGTGCGCATCGCCTCCGCCAGTTCGTCCCGGCTCATGGCGTGATCGTCGAGATTGAGGCGGGCATCGAACAGTTCGCGCATCCGCGTCTCGATCGAGTCGGGTAGCGTGCGCGTGACCACGACGAGGGGTTTTTTCTTAGCCGCCATGATCAAGTCCTCCCGCCGCCGCGTCGTCCGGCCGTCGATGGCCGCTGCGAAGCCGATGTTATCTCGTGCGAACTTCGGGCTTGGGCCACGCCTGTTCAGTCCTCATTAACCGGGGTGTTCGAAACTGCAGCTGCCGCACTGATTTCGGATATCCACGGTCTCCGCGACAGCCTGTCGGGCGCACCAACGTGCGTGCCGGATGGCTGGCGTCGAACCCTCTCTAGCAGAAGGCCGGGCCAAGACAAGAACCCCGCCGATGTTCGGATCAGCTCGCGGAACCGGGTCGCGCACGGGGGTGCGTGGCCGGACCAGTGACGTTGCGGAGAGTTGAGGGGCAGGTTGATGGCGTTGAAGGGAGTTCTGGCGTTCGTGGCGGGTGGCGCGTTGCTGCTGGCGGGAGGCGCGGCGATGGCCGCGGCGGTTGGCTCAGCCAGCGGTTTGCCGATCCCGCGTTATGTCAGCCTCAAGTCCGATCACGTCAACGTGCGACTCGGCCCCACCAAGGATAATGAGGTGAGCTGGATCTACACCAGGTCCGGCCTGCCGGTGGAGGTCACCGCCGAGTTCGAGAACTGGCGGCGGGTACGCGATTCCGAAGGCGCCGAGGGTTGGGTCTATCACTCGCTGCTGTCGGGCCGCCGCACTGCGGTGGTGACGATGAAATCCAAGGACGAACTGGCCTCGCTGTACGATCGCCCCGACGCCAAGAGCGCGGTCGCGGCCCGCTTGCAGGCCGGCGTGGTGGCGCAGGTCAAGCGCTGCAACAGCGGCTGGTGCCACATCACCGGTGAGGGTTTCGACGGCTGGATCGAGCAGCCGCGGTTGTGGGGCGTCTACGCCGACGAGAAGGTGAACTGAGCAGGCTCGCCGTCGCCACGCGCGGCGATGGCAAAGGCACAAAAGCAAAGCCCCCGAACATCGTTCGAGGGCTTTATCATTTTGAAATCGTGGGCCCTGGCGTTCAGCGCTTCTTGCGCAGGCGAACCACCATGTCGACACGGCTGATCTCGTAGCCTTCCGGCACGTCGGGCATCTTTTGCAGCATCAGGTTCGGCTCGTGAATGTCCACCAGCTCGTGGCTGTTCTCGAGATAGAAGTGATGATGCGTCGAGACGTTGGTGTCGAAATAGGTCTTGGTGCCGTCGACGCTGACCTGACGCAGCAGGCCGGCATCGGTCAACTGATTGAGGGTATTGTAGACGGTCGCCAGCGACACCGGCACCTTGGCGTGGGTGGCTTCCTCGTAGAGCATTTCCGCGGTGAGGTGGCGGTCACCCTTGCCGAACAGCAGCCAGCCGAGCGCCATGCGCTGCCGGGTCGGGCGCAGGCCCACCGACTGGAGCATTTCGTTGACGTCATGCCACGGGCAGCCGGTCAGCGCCGGATGGCGGCCCGGAACCGTCATCGCCTCGGCGACGTCAGCCATGGTCGCGGATTTGTCGTCCATCTTCACTTCAGGCACCCAATCAGCCCTTCAACGCGAGAACACTAGGCCCTTATTATAGGGATGCCGGGATTAGATGCAAGTTTTTCGCAACTAGAGCGGCCGGTGGCAACCTGAAGACCGTAAGTGCCTGCGCGGGCGGCAAATCGCTGCGGGCAAGGCCCCCGCAATTGCTTTGCCAGCCTCAAAGCCCGTGTTAGAGAGCGAATCGGCCTGCCAATCAGGGTTGGTGCCAAGACTAGCGATCATCAACGCTGCGATCATAAGGCGAAAGGCGGGCGACATGCAGGACAAGCGTGGCAGTTATGAATACGAGGACCTGCTGGCCTGTGGCCGCGGGGAATTGTTCGGGCCGGGAAATGCCCAACTGCCGCTGCCGCCGATGCTGATGTTCGACCGCATCACCGAAATCTCCGAGACCGGCGGCGAGTACGGCAAGGGCGTGGTTCGTGCGGAACTCGACGTCAAATCCGATCTCTGGTTCTTCGGCTGCCATTTCAAGGGCGATCCGGTGATGCCGGGATGCCTCGGCCTCGACGCGATGTGGCAGATGGTCGGCTTTTTCCTCGGCTGGTCCGGCGGCCCCGGCCCCGGCCGCGCGCTCGGCCTCGGTGAACTGAAGTTTTCCGGCCAGGTGCTGCCGAACATCAGCAAGGTGGTCTACACCGTCGACATCAAGCGCGTGATGCGCTCCAAATTGTGGCTCGGCATCGCCGACGGCTCGCTTTCCGCCGATGGCGAGATTATCTATCGCGCCAAGGATTTGCGGGTCGGGCTGTTCAAGCAGGCGGTTGCCTGAGCCGGTGAGCGTCGCACAATCGTCATACGATCCGCTTCCGCACGGCATTGTCGGACACGCGCGATCATCGGATCGGCGGCGTGACGTAAATCACAATTTTCAGGCCGCCATCGCGACGTTATGTTGCGCTGACGGATTTTGGGGATCAACGCAGGGACAGGCGAGGCAAATATGAGACGAGTTGTCGTCACCGGGATGGGGATTGTCTCATCGATCGGAAACAACACTCAGGAAGTGCTGGCGAGTCTCTACGAGGCAAAGCCCGGCATCTCACGCGCGGAGAAATATGCCGAACTGGGATTCCGCTCGCAGGTGCAGGGCGCGCCGACGCTCGATCCCGAAGGCATGATCGATCGCCGCGCCATGCGGTTCCTCGCGCAAGGCGGCGTCTGGAATCACATCGCGATGGAGCAGGCGATCCGCGATTCCGGGCTTGAGCCGTCCGACGTTTCCAACGAACGCACCGGCATCATCATGGGCTCCGGCGGTCCTTCGACGCGCACCATTGTCGAGGGCGCCGATATCGCGCGCAGCAAAGGCCCGAAACGCGTCGGCCCATTCGCGGTGCCGAAGGCGATGTCGTCGACCGCATCCGCGACCCTCGCCACCTGGTTCAAGATCAAGGGCGTGAACTATTCGATCTCGTCGGCCTGCGCGACGTCGAACCACTGCATCGGCAACGCTTACGAGACCATTCAATGGGGCAAGCAGGACGTCGTGTTCGCTGGCGGCTCCGAAGAGCTGGACTGGACGCTGTCGGTGTTCTTCGACGCCATGGGCGCGATGTCCTCGAAGTACAACGATACGCCGAGCGTCGCCTCGCGCGCCTATGACGTCAACCGCGACGGCTTCGTCATCGCCGGCGGCGCCGGCGTGCTGGTGCTGGAAGAGCTCGAACACGCGAAGGCGCGCGGCGCGCGCATTTACGGCGAGATCATCGGCTACGGCGCGACCTCGGACGGCTACGACATGGTGGCGCCGTCGGGCGAGGGCGCCGAGCGCTGCATGAGGATGGCGATGTCGACGGTGAAGGGGCCGGTGGATTACATCAATCCGCACGCCACCTCGACGCCGGCCGGCGATCCTCCGGAAATCGAGGCGATCCGAAAGGTGTTCGGCAATGAGAACAAGTGCCCGCCGATCTCCGCGACGAAGTCGCTGACCGGCCATTCGCTCGGTGCGACCGGCGTTCAGGAAGCGATCTATTCGCTGCTGATGATGAACAACGGCTTCATCTGCGAAAGCGCCAACATCCAGGAACTCGATCCACTGTTCGCCGACATGCCGATCGTGCGCAAGCGCATCGACAACGCCAAGGTCGGCACCGTGCTCTCCAATTCGTTCGGCTTCGGCGGCACCAACGCAACGCTGGTGTTCAAGCGGCTGGACGCGTGAGATTGCGCGCGCCGATCCGATGATCGGAGCGCAAAACGTTTTCGTGTCATGGCCGGATCTGTTCCGGCCATCCACGCCTTCAATCATCCAGTCCACGTTCGATGGACCTGGATGTCCGGCACGAGGCCGGGCATGACGGAGCACTCCATGACACAACTGATGCAAGGCAAGCGCGGTCTCATCATGGGAGTCGCGAACGATCACTCGATCGCGTGGGGCATTGCCAAGACGCTTCACGCCCACGGCGCCGAACTCGCTTTCACCTACCAGGGCGACGCGCTCGGCAAACGCGTCAAGCCGCTCGCTGAAACGCTCGGCTCGAAACTGGTGCTGCCGTGTGATGTCGAGGATATCGCCAGCGTCGATTCAGTGTTCGCGGCGCTCAAAGAGAACTGGGGCTCGCTCGATTTCCTCGTCCATGCCATCGGCTTCTCCGACAAGAACGAATTGAAAGGCCGCTACGCCGACACCAGCCGCGAAAATTTCTCGCGCACCATGGTGATCTCGTGTTTCTCCTTCACCGAAGTCGCCAAGCGCGCGGCGGAGATGATGCCGAACGGCGGCTCGATTATCACGCTGACCTTCGGTGGTTCGACGCGCGTGATGCCGAACTACAACGTGATGGGCGTGGCCAAGGCGGCGCTGGAAGCCTCGACGCGTTATCTCGCCGCCGATTTTGGCCGGCAAGGCATTCGCGTCAATGCGATCTCGGCCGGTCCGGTGCGCACGCTCGCAGGTTCGGGGATCGGCGACGCGCGGGCGATGTTCGCGTTCCAGCAGAAGCATTCGCCGCTCGGCCGCGGCGTGACGCTCGACGAACTCGGCGGCACCGCGCTGTATTTCCTGTCGGACCTCTCCGGCGGCGTCACCGGCGAAATTCACTTCGTCGATTCCGGTTACAATGTCATCTCGATGCCGCATCCGGACGAATTGAAGGGCGAGTAGACCAACCATCCTGGTCGTCCCCGCGAAGGCGGGGACCCAGACGCCCTATCTTAATCGGCTTTTCAGAGGTTGTCGCAGAGGAGTTTTTTACTCCTTCGTCGGACAACCGTTTGCACTGGGGCTCTGGGTCCCCGCCTTCGCGGGGACGACGCCACAGCTTGCTAGCCCGCCGCGATTTTCTCGGCGCGCTGGAAGGCGGGCCGCGCCGCGCAGGCATCGAGATAGCGGTCGAAGGTCGGGCGGGACGGCACCATCTTGAACAGCCGGATCGCGAAATTCATGCCGGAGCCGATCGCGATATCGGCGGCGGAAAATGTTTCGCCAAGCAGCCACGGTCCCTTGTCGAGCGCCTGCTCAAGCACGTCGAACACCTGCGCAGTGCTGCCCCATGCGGCGCTCATCGGGGGAATTTCGAGCTTGGTGTAGGCTTGCAGGATGGCGGGCTCGATACAGCTCGGGGCGAAGAACAGCCATTGCAGGTATTTGCCGCGCTTTGGATCGTCGAGCGCCGGCGCCAGTTTCGCATCGGGATAACGATCGGCGACGTAAGCGCAGATCGCGGCGGATTCGGCGATGGCGACATCACCGTCCTTCAACGCCGGCACCTTGCCCATCGGATTGACCGCGAGAAATTCCGGCGACTTCTGCGCGCCGGTGGAAATGTCGGTCAGCACGCGCTCATAGGGCTGCCCGGTTTCCTCCAGCAGCCACAACGTGGTGAAGGAGCGCGAGCGTGGCGACCAGTAGAGTTTCAGCATGGGTGCGACCTGTCATCGTGAGCGGGACTATCGAGAGGAGGATGCTTACGATGATGACCGAACATGGAGACTTTGTGAACGCCGTCACCCTGAGGTGCGAGGCGTTTTAACGCCGCGCCTCGAAGGGCGACGGCGGTGCACTCCACCATCCTTCGAGGCGCGCAAGAGCGCGCACCTCAGGATGACGATATCGCACACCCAAACAAAAAGGGCGGCCGCGAGGCCGCCCTTTTCGATTCATCATAGCGTCGGCGTTTACTCGCCAGCGGCTTCGCGCGGAGCGTCGGCCTTCTCGGCCTTCGGCTTGGCTTCGAGGTCCTCGCCGGTCTCCTGATCGACCGCCTTCATCGACAGCCGCGTCTTGCCGCGATCGTCGAAGCCGAGCAGCTTCACCTTGACCTTGTCGCCTTCCTTGACGACGTCGGAGGTC
>Ga0209952_1002386_pt1 | contig 14166 bp, 14 predicted proteins | sample ThiBiot_750_biof_2_FD_183951 | JGI IMG/M metagenome (GOLD analysis project Ga0209952, IMG submission 183951) | Wastewater bioreactor microbial communities from Cape Town, South Africa - Thiocy_cont_750_biof (SPAdes) | ecosystem: Engineered > Bioreactor > Thiocyanate-remediating >...
CATCATCGAGCCGTATCTGATCCAGTGCGGCTATCTGCAACGCACGCCGCGCGGCCGCTTGCTCACCTCGCACGCCTTCAGGCATCTCGGCCTCGCCGAGCCGTCGCGCGATGCCTCGCAGTTCGGCCTGTTCGGCAAGGAAGACGACCAATGACCGCGCCGGACGTCGCATCGGCCCCGATGACGGGGCATCTCGACGGCGAAATCCGCGACGGCCGCCATCACATGCAGGTCCGGGTCTATTACGAGGACACCGACTTCTCTGACCCGCCGTTATTGTAGTTTGCAGACGTGTCGATTTTCCCCAATTTGCCGCTTTCGGGGAAAAGCGTCCTGCCAAAAAGGGCAGCGCTGTTCAGGTAAGGCGTATATTCGTAGGGCATCCGCTTACGACCCGGATGCACCACAATGCAGTCAATCAAGTTGCGGAAGGCGACGCGAGTTTCGATCGCCTTCGGGTTTGTCTTGAGTGCTGTGACGAGCTTCTCAACCTCCGAGCGGTAGCGTTCTCCGAACTTCGGATGATCGAAGGGGATCACATTCCCACTCCCGTCACCCAGCAGCCGCAAACGCGCATCGATATTTTCTCGTTCCAGATCGCACTCATCGATCAATTTGAGCAGCTCTTCGGGCTTACGACGGCTGTTTGCGATCGCATACGACAGGCGCTCTATCTCGGTAGTGAGCTTCCGGCGCTGACGCTCGAGGGTCTCACGCTCACTGCCTTTCTTCCGATCGTTCTTACGCTCCTCCTGCCAAGCGCCCATCGCCTCTTCGATGGCCTTTGCCGAGAGCAATTTCATGTCGATATTCCGGCAAACGTCATTAAGTAACACATCCATGTCAAAGCTGCGGCTATGTTCACAACTCCCGCGTTGATGCGCGTTAGCACATGCGGCGCGCGGCGCGCCGTCGCGAGACGACTGCGCAATTCGCATGTGGCCATTACAAACGCCGCATCGAAGGGCGCCAGCAAGTGGGTGCTCATTGTTGCGCGGAATCACCGCGCGACGTCGCGGCTTGCCCGTCGGTCCAAACATGCGGACAGCGCGCGCACCACGTATCTCTTGCGTCATATCCCATAGGTCTTGCGGAATAATCCGCAGCTCGGGCTTCTGGACGACGAGGTGCTCCCCCTCCGGATTTCGCCGCTTCTGCTTCCTCTGTGTCTCCGGATTGAGGATCGTTGAGCGCACGTTCCAATGTATCTCGCCGATATACAGCTCGTTGCCGAGGATTCCACGGCCGTTGCGACCACCAGTGATGCACTGATGATTCCAAATGGTGCGACCAGCCTTGTTCTTGTGGCGGGTGGAGCCGGGCGTGGGCAAGCCTTCGTGGGTAAGATCGGCCGCAATATTTCGTGTTGAACGACCGGCAGCGTACTCCCTAAAAATACGAAGTACGATCTTCGCCTCGTTCTCATCGATCAAACGCTCGCCGGGCGCGCCAGGCATCGGCCGATAACCATAAGCATACGAGCCTGGAATTTTGCCGTTGGCGACAGCGTTGTCATGCCCGCGGCGAACCTTTTCTGCGAGTTGCGGCTTATAGATCGTGTTGTAAAGGCTCGCGATGCTGATATCGGTAGCAGTCGCGTAAGTGCCTTTTTGATCCATCAGATCGATGCGATTGAACTCGAAAATCTGTTTCAATCGCTGGATCGTTGCAGGATCGCGCGACAGGCGATCGAAATGCTCAACGACAATCACATCAAAGTCATGGCTTCGCACACCGTCGAGCAATCGCTGATAGCCGTCCCGCGCATTCTCGGTAAGGCCAGATTTCGCGGCGTCGACGAATTCACCGATGACATCTAAATTGTTGCGTTCGGCGACCTTTCGGCAAAGCAATAATTGACCATCAATCGAGGTCGCCTTTTGCATGTCGCTTGAATAGCGGGCGTATATCACGGCCCTCTTTTTGGGTGACACTATCGTCATGTCGTTCCCTTATCGGCTGTCCCAAACCGTCTCTTTCGTCCCGAGCAATTTGGCGTCCGATGGCGCGCGCCAACTCAAGCCAAATCTCCTCGTTGTCGGGATTGTCCCAGCTCCGAGGATGAGAACGGTCAAGCGGTCGAATGATCGCCTTTTGCTCCCGAGACGATCGAATTCGGGCACGCATTGGAGCGTCCCACAGCTTAACGGAAATTGCCGCGCCGCGCTACTGGCGGGCGAAAATAACGACATGCGTTATGTGCTTCTGAAGTTCGAAAGCTGGAGTCCTTCTGTTGCGATTTGGTCCTCCGTTTAATTCTACGAGTGTGAGACTCGCGAAGATTCGATTGCTCTCTAGCCGCGGAAGATTTGTTCGGCAGCGAGTGCAATCCCGCAGGATGCGGAGCGCGATCAGATATAACCTGTGTGTTGAAAGCGCACACGGAATGCTCGACCTGCGCAGTTGTGCCTCCATTTATGTTGGCCGCTGTTACCCCGAATGAAAATGGGAAATCCCGGGTATCTCAGCGGCCAACGTCGCGCCTTAGCGTAGTTTCGCGATGGGGGGCGCAGCCTAAAGCAGGCCGTTGAAGTATTATGACGTGAAAATACTTGCGCGTCGCGGTGGCGAATTTTACGGCGCGCCGTACTTGTAACCGCAGGACTCGTGGACACGATGAAAGCGACCTCAGATCGCGACACCTCAAATCATCTTCATGCAGATCCTGACGCGACAACGATTGTCTCCACTCCCATGCCTCGCATCGTCTCAATGAGACTACGGAGAGCTTCGCTCGCTTTGTCGTGATCGGCTGCGGCTGAAGCCTTGCCGATCGTGATTGGGGAGAGATGGTCTCGGCCATCTCTCCCCCGCGACTACCGCCTGCGCGATGGCAGGACCGCGCACGCGCAAGTCGGCGCATCATTATCATTCTTCCCGATCCTTCTAATCCACCTCGCTTGTCGCGCAGCCCGGCCATGCTCGCCGATAGCCGCCCCCCTCTCTGCCGAGCGCTCACGCGCCCCCGGGAGGCATGGCGGGGGCCATGCCTCCGGCATGAACAGAGAAAGGATTGGAACAATGGCTAGGACATCGAAGAAGACGAAGGCCGCCCCTGTTGCGACGGTCGTGGAAGCGGCGGACGTTGACGTTCGCAGCGTCGGAGAAGCGGAAACGGTTGCGGCGGTTGAGACCGGCGCGGAAACCGCGTCGGTCGCGGCAAGCGGCGAGACGGTCTTCATTCCGCTCAACAAGTTGAAGAAGTCGCCCCGCAATGCGCGCAAGACCCCACACAGCGAGGCCGACATTGAAGCCTATGCGGCCAGCATCGCCGCCAAGGGCATCCTGCAAAACCTCGTGGTCGAACCCGAGCGCGGCGAGGAAGGCCAGCCGACCGGCTTCTATTTCGTTACCATCGGGGAAGGCCGTAGGCTGGCGCAGTTGCTGCGCGTGAAGCGCAAGCAGATCAAGAAGACGGAAGCCATCCGCTGCGTCGTCGACACGGCGAACGATCCGTTCGAGATCAGCCTTGACGAAAACGTCACGCGCACCGCCATGCACCCGGCCGACCAGTTCGAGGCGTTCCGCGAGCTTGCGGAAAATCGCGGATGGGGAGCCGAGGAAATCGCGGCGCGCTTCGGCGTCACCGCGCATGTGGTGAAGCAGCGGCTTCGGCTTGGCGCGGTCAGCCCCAAGCTGATGCAGGTCTATCGTGACGGCGGTTTGACGCTGGACCAGTTGATGGCTTTCGCGATCACCGAGGACCATGCACGGCAGGAGCAGGTTTACGAAAGCCTCTCCTATAACCGCGATCCGTCCTTCATCCGTCGCGAGCTTATGAAGGCCAATGTTCCGGCAACGGATCGCCGTGCGATCTTCGTCGGCACCGACGCCTATGTGGAAGCGGGCGGCAATATCATCCGCGACCTGTTCACGGAGGATCGCGGCGGCTTCTATGAAGATGTCGCGTTGCTCGACCGCCTTGTCATCGAGAAGCTGGAAGGCATCGCCGCGCAGGTTCAGGAGGCGGAAGGCTGGAAGTGGGTTGCGGTCCATATCGACTATCCCCACGCTCACGGCCTGCGCCGGACCTATGCGCATCCCGTGGAGCTTTCCGAGGGAGACGAAGCCGCCTGCGTTGCCGCGCAAGAGGAATACGATCGGCTGTCGTCGGAGTATGAGGATGCGGACGAGCTTCCCGACGATGTGGACCAGCGTTTCGGGGAGCTTGAAGCCGAGATCGAGCGCATCGACGCCTTGCGTCATGCCTATGATCCCGACGAGATCGGGCGCGGTGGCGTGTTCGTGGTGTTGTCCCCGGACGGAGAAGCCCGCATCGAGCGCGGTTTCATCCGCGCCGAGGACCAGAAGCCCGAGGAAGCCGGGGATGGCGAAACCGTCATCGACGGCGTGCGCGTCAATGCCGATGGCGAGGTTGTCGAGGACGGCGACCATGCTGCCGAGCCTGACGCAGAGGACGAGGACACGGAGGAAGACGGCAAGCCGCTGTCGGACATCCTTGTCCGCGACCTGACCGCGCATCGCACCCTTGGCCTGCGGCTCGCTCTTGGCGAGCAGCCGGACATGGCGTTGATCGCTGTCACCCATGCGCTCGCCGCGCAGACCTTCTATCGCGGCGTTGATGCCCATTGCCTTGAAATCCGTCCTATCAGCGCCAGCCTTGGCGGGCATGCGGACGGCATCGAGGACACGGCGGCGGCGAAGGCGCTGGCGGATCGTCACGCCGGTTGGGCGGCGGACATGCCGCGCGACGTGGCGGACCTGTGGGGCTTCATCGCCGGGCTGGACCATGCGAGCGTCATGGCGCTGTTCGCGCATTGCGCCTCGCAGACCGTCAACGCGGTGAAACTGCCTTGGGAGCGCAAGCCGCGTGTTCTTGACACGGCGGACAAGCTGTCGCGCGCGCTCACGCTCGACATGACCGCAAACTGGACGCCCACGGTGCGGACGTATCTTGGCCGCGTCACCAAGGCGCTCATCCTCGACGCCGTGCGGGAAGCCATCAGCGACGAGGCGGCGGATCGTCTCGCCTCCATGAAGAAGCAGCCGATGGCAGAAGCCGCCGAGCAGCTTCTTGCCGGGACCGGATGGCTGCCGCCGCTGATGCGCACCACGCCGGTTGCGGAGGCGGAGGGTGGACCTGTCGAGAACATCGCCGCGACCGAGGGAAGTGAAGGCTTCCCCGAAGCCGCCGAGTGAGCCGCCACGGCCGGGGTCGCCTCGCGCGGCTCCGGCCAATTTCCCGACACCGCCCGAGGAATTTTCCGGCCGCGCCTGATCGGCGCGGCCGGAGACCTCGACCGCACGACAGCAGGACACAGAACTATGAAGACAGATGCAGAACAGCGGGCGATGCTCGCCCGCATGGAGGCGGCGCACGCCGAGACGGCACGCCACTTTGCCGTCATCGAACGGCAGATCGAAGCGCGCGCCGAGCGCATGACGACGAGCAGTCGCGTCAAGGCTCGCCAGTTCGGCCGGACCTCCGCCACCTGGAGCCGCGCCGACGCGCGGGACTTTCAGGCCAACCTTGCGGCGCTTCGCTTCGCGCGGCGCGGCGAGATCGAGGCGCTTTCCCGCAAGCTGGCGCGGCAGGCCGGAGCCATCGCCGCTTTTCGGGTGCGTCACCGGAGCAGTGAACCCGAAAGGGAGAGCGTGTCATGACACCGCGCTTTCCCCGCACCGAAGCCCTGATCCCCGATGACGTGCCGGCCAAGCTGATCGAGAATGGCCGCACCAGCGAGGAACGCGACGGCTTCGATCCGTTCCTGGTCGTGAAGCTGTTCACGCCCGACGCAGGAGCGACGTGGCTCATCACCGAAGCTTATCCCGAAGGCGATGACGTTCGCCTGTTCGGGTTGTGTGACTTTGGCATGGGGTGTCCCGAACTTGGCTATGCGATGCTGTCCGAGATTGAGGACGTGCGCGGCAAGTTCGGCCTGCCGGTCGAACGCGACCTGCATTTCAAAGCCGAACACCGGCTCAGCACCTATGCCGAAAAGGCCCGCCGCGCCGGGATGATCGTCGCCTGAAACTGCGATCCGGCGCGTCACGACGACGCGCCGGATCGCCATCATCGAGCAAGGAGGGCGCACATGATCGCACTGATCGTCGTCACCATCATGCTGATCGGCATGATGTGCGTCCTCGCCTACACGCTGGCGATCTACGCCCTTCCGTTCATGCTGGCTCTTGCCGCTGCACGCTTTGCCTATAGCACCGGCGCGGGATGGCTCGGAGCCGGAATCGTCGGACTCACCGCTGCCGCAGCGTCGTTCGGCATTCTGGCGTTCTTATTTGCCATGGTGCGCGCGCCGATCCTTCGGATCGTCGTGGCCGTGCTATTCGCTGCGCCCGCCGCCGTGGCGGGATACGCGCTCGTGTATGGCATCACCGCCGAGGCGGTGCCGTCCCCTGTCTGGCGGCAAGTCTTCTGCATTGCAGGTGGCGCGCTGGTCGGCGCGGCCGCCATGATGCGACTGGCGGCTTCGGCCGGCTCGCAAAGCTGACGCGCGTTTCTGTCCGACGCGGCTATCGGCGCACCGAGTATTCCGTGCCGCCCTTGAGCGGGATCAGCATAGAATCGCAGCCGTTGGCGCGATCGCGCATATAAGCGAGATAGTCTTTGAAATTGCCTCGCAAGCCGCCGACATCGTCGGTCAGAACCACGCCGCCCGGTCGGGGGCGCGGCGTCAGCAGCTTCACAATGTCGAGCGCGCGCATCGGAAAGCCATCGTTGAGCACAAAATCTATATCCAGTGAATCGGACAGGAGGCATCGTAACGACGAAAGAGCGTCTTTTCTTCTCTCGTAGTTCAGAACGTCTCTTGAGAAGGGTTGGGCGTCGCCCTTCGGGCCGGGCTCTACGCGCCGCCGGCGGCGGCTTCCGAAGCCCCTCACGGGTCTTCGCCTTCGGTGACGATCCCATGACGCGAAGAATGGCTGCGGCGGACATTTCGCCGGACGCCCCGGTTTGGCAGCGCCCCGAAGATGGCCGGTGTCAGTGAGCAGGTAGTCGCCGGATAGAGTCACATTCTCGCCGTTGCCCGCGATCACGCCACCGTCGACCGACGCCGGGACGGAATCTCGTGTCGGCTTGCGCAAGAGGTAGTCGTTGCCCTTGTCGGACCGTCACGTCGCACGCGCCCGTCGTGGCGGTCATCCGTGCGAAGATCATGCGGGTCAGGCCCTGCTTTGTCGTCAATGACAGCGATGGTGAACACGACATCACCGCAACGATGAGGTTCGGGACCTCGCTGGCAGAGTCAAAATAGCCGTTCGGTGCGAAGCAACGAAAGCGTCTCTCCGATCGTTGTCGCCAGATCGCGGTTTCCTCTGTCTGTCTGTCTGTTGCACGCCGCGCCCCAAGGGCGTCCTCGATTGATTTGGTCTGACCGAAGACCGGCGACGAAGCGCGTCGCCTCGATCTTAAACCTGCAACACCCGCCTGCGGCTTTTTTCCGCCGCCGGCCAGAGCCGGCTTTGCATCGCGAAGCAAAAAAGTCCTCGCCGGATGTTGCACGCCGATCGTCCCCGGTCGGTCGACCATCATCGAGGCCGCGATGGGCGCGGCCCGACCAGCAGAAGGAAACTACGACATGGCTACGATCGGCACTTTCACCCGCACCGAGAACGGCTTAGGTCATATGCTGAGAAGTGTCCTTTAGCGTCACTGTTGGAGGGCTTGGCACGCAGACGTCCGAGTCAAGCGTTCCCGCAGCGTAGCGAGGACAACGCTTGACGCGGCGGCGACACCACAAGCTTTTTTATGGGGTGCAGGCGAAGTCCTGCACCCCTGCCACGTGGCGAACGGGAGAGCGCGAGGGGAACCCCTCGCATCCCAAAGAAGACTCGCGCTGAAGGCGCTCCGTTTATCTTTTATTCACGTGCTGTCATCGGTCAGTTTCATCAACGTCGTAAGCACTTTGAGCAGGTCGATGTCCTCTTGCACCTCTGGGTGCTTTGTCACCGGAGAGCAGGATGGTTTCGATTGTGCGGGCAGTGCCCGGTGTTGAAGGGATTCCGGCAGGCTTTCCCATCCTGCTCGATGCGCAGATGTCGATTGTCGAGCCTGCCTTCGGCTACCTGATCGAACTCGCCACCATTCCCGGCCGCTCGCATGCGATCGAGACACTGAGGACGTACAGCGAGCATTTGCATGACTGGTTCGACAGCCTGGAGCAGAGCGAACTGGACTGGCGCCTCGCCGATGAGGGAACGATCGCTGGCTATCGGAATCGGATGCTGGCAACCCCGAGCCCTCATACCGGGCGACCCTATGCCCGGTCCACCGTGAACGATCGTGTCCGGACGGTCTGCCGCTTTTATACATGGGCGCATCGGCGCGGTCTGATCGAGGCATTGCCTTTCGACTACGTAGAAGTGTCGCTCCGCTCAGTACGTCGTCAGGGCATGCTGGCGCATTTGTATCACCGGCCGGCGACCGTGATGGCGAACATTCTGACTGTTTCGGAGGTTGAACGTCTGCCGCGACCGCTGCGCGTCGATCAGCTCCAATCCCTGTTTCGGCATCTTTCGTCGCCCTATGACCTGATCGCCGAGTGGGCGTTGGCCACCGGCATGCGCCGCAAGGAACTATGCGGCTTGCAGCTCCATCAGGTGCCGGATGTCGCTCACCTGGACATCGACGAGGACCCGCTTGTCGGAGTGCCGCTGACCGTTACCAAGGGCGATCGGCCGCGCACCACCTATCCGCCGTTGCGCCTGATCGACCGGACCCACTGGTATGCAGGGGAGCAGCGTGCGGCGCTAGTGAGGCTCCGACGCAGAACCCGCCCCGGTTATCGGCCGCCATCGGCGCTGTTTCTCAACAGCAACGGCGATCCCGTATCGAGAGCGAGGTTTTCCGCTGCTTTCGGTACGGCGTTTCAGGCGGCAGGGCTGACAGGATCGGGCCATTGGTTGCGGCACACATTCGCGATGACCATGCTCGTGCGCCTGCAGAAGCAGGCGGCGACAAAACCAGATCTCAATCCGCTGAAGATCGTGCAGGTCCTGCTCGGACACGCCTCGATTCAGTCGACGGCAATCTATCTCCGCTGCGTCGAACTTCATGCCGACACTCTCGCCGAGAGCTTGGCTTATCTCTACGGCGAGTTGGTGCCTCATGGCCGGGCGTAAAAGGACGTCGATCAATCGGCGTATTACAGTTGGTGCGCAGGAGAATGCGGCAACGGACCTCGTTACCGATACCATAATATTCACAGATGCCGGAGGTCGGCCAATCCAACGGTTCGCCCCCGAGCAGGTTGCCGGCCTGCCTGCCGATCTGCGCAGGCTCATGGTCCAGGCATTCCGCGAGCATGGCGCCGGCCAAAGGCCCATGACACGACGAACGACCTGGGCAGCGATCCTCCGCTTTGCCCGCTACGTTGTCGACGATGGGACGATTAAGACGGCGGCTGATGTCGATACCGCCGCCCTCGGCCGCTACGTGCTCTGGCTCAGGACACAGTCGGCCTCCCGCGCCCCGCGCGGTGCGCACGCTACGGCCTTCGATGTGCTTCGGCCTCTGCTGCTGTGGTGCCAGCGCAATCGACCTGGAGCGCTCGCGCGCGATCTTGAGATTCCCTGGAATCCGTTTCCCGGCAGGCGAATGCATCAGCAACCGCGCCGACGCCTGCCGCCCGATCAGATCAAGGCGATCCTGAGCGCCTGCTACGAGGAGATCGATGAGGTCTGGGCCCGGTTTCAGCATGGGCAGGATGTCATCCGGCGCACCGAGCTTCCGCCCAAGATTCTGCGCGGTCAGGGACTCGATCGATGGATATGGCGGATCAGCCGCATCGAAGACGGTCGCATGCCAGACAGGGCTGTTCTCGAAGAACACGGGATCAAGTCCGCCACCCTCGTGAAGTCTTGGGGTGGCTATCGCACCATCACGCAATATTTTCACATCACAACCGATACGCTCGTTCCGTTCTTTCTGGCGATCGCCATCCAGACCGCCGCCAATCCAGAACCGCTGCGTCATATCAGTCGCGATTGCCTCGTTCCGCATCCACTCGACGAGCATCGCGTTATCGTCGACTGGAACAAGGCCAAGACCAATGCGCGTCTTCAGAAGGCGCAGCGCCGGTCGTTCGATCGGCGTCGACGATACGCCGCGCCGAACCTGATTGCGATGATGCTGGCCTTGACCGAACCGCTTGTCGCGGATGCTCCGCCCACGCAGCAGGATCGGCTGTTTTTGACCCGCAGCATCTATACCGAGTCCACCCGCCGTTCGTTTCGTAGCCGCACGGAGGTGGTCGAGCATTCCGTCCTCAGGCGCGCGATCCTCAGATTCACGAAGCGCGCCAACCGTCGCATCGATGAGTGGAACGCAGCGCATTCCGACAGCCCGCGTTCGCGGATCGCTAGCTTTGCACCCGCTCTGTTTCGTGGAACGGTCGCAACCGAGCACTATCGCGCCTCCGGCGGCGATATTCTCGTGGCTCAGTCGATCCTCAATCATGCCAACGCCGCGACGACCGAGACGTACCTCAAGAGCGAGGAGACGACACGCTTACAGCGTCAGACGGTCGCTCGCTTGCAAGACCTGATGATCGCATGGGTTCGCGGGGGCAAGCCTATAAGCGCGCCGTTGCGGCTTGGCCAACGTCGCGGGACCGCTTCCTTCACCCATGATTGTCTCGCGCCGATCGTTCCCGGTCGAGATGGCGCCGAGCGCCTGTGCCCGCATTTCGGCGGATGCCTCTCGTGTCCCGGTCTCGTGATTCCGATCGACACGGAACATCTGGCGCGTATCCTCGCCGCCATCGATCGGTTCGAACAGGCCCGCAATGGGCTCGACCCCCGACGCTGGAATCTCCTCTACGCACCGTCGTGGCGGATTCTCACGCAGGACATCCTTCCGGATTTCCCAGCGGCGATGCATGAAGCCGCGCGTGCGCTCGCCAACGGCATGCCTGCCTTGCCGGAGCTGGAGTAATCATGCTGTCCCAAGCTGATCCCACGCACGATATCGATCCGAGATGGAAGGTTTCGGTACGGTCGCTGTGGTCGGACCCGCAATGGCATCTCGATGGCCGGCGATCCGACCTGCGGAGATCGCAGTTCCAGATCGATTGGGATTTCGAACTCCCGGACGGCAGCCGCTTCACAGACCCTTGCTGGGCCGCCTGGTTGGAAGATGCGCGCATCTTTTTATGGTCGCTTCGCGTCGATCCGCCGCCAGGCCGACGGCACGCACGCGCGAGGACACTCGTTGCAGCAGCCATCAAGCTCCGCGTCTTGATCCGATGGATGGCCGGCGAAGCAATGCGCAGCTTTGGCGACCTCGATCGCGATGTCGCCGCCCGGTTCATGCAGGAGATTGCCGAACGACGAAGACATAATGGTGCGCTCATCAGACCTCGAACCCGTCACGACTACGCCAACCTTTTGCTCGCCCTCTACCAGCAACGGCGCAAGCTCGCACGCACACCAACAGAGCACCCGTTCGACGAAGGTCGCACGAACGCTTATTCCGGGTTCAGTCGCCACACCGTACAGCGATTGCCATTCACGCCCGACGCTATTGCCGTACCGCTCGTCTCGGCAGCGATCCGGTTAATCGGGCAGCCAGCCGACGATGTCATTGCTTTGCGCGACCAGGCCGTGCCGTTTCGCATGGATGAGCAAGGTCGCTCCTTCTTCGTCCACCGGCAAGCTGTTCGAACGTTCGTTTCTTCTTTTCGCTTCTCTACGATCGAGGGGGAGGCCACGCCTTGGCATCCGCCGCTGACGCGAACGAGGCAACTGCGGGCGCTGATCAACAGGATCCAGGAGGCCTGCTTCGTCACCATTGCCTATCTGGTCGGTGCAAGGGTCTCGGAGATTTTGACACTCGATGTTGACTGCGTCGAGGAACATCCATCTGCAGACAGGACGGAAGCCTTTGCTTATCTCCGCGGGCGGATATTCAAGACCGCCGCCAACGAAGCCGGCACGCCGCACCTCTGGCCGGCTCCGCCGCCCGTTCTGCGCGCCATCGATGTCTTGCGCCGCTTGTCAGAACCCTTGCGGGCTCGAACTGGCCGGTCGGACCTGTGGCTCTCCATCGCAGGGAACGGCATCATCGATCGCCGCGTGCCGGAAGTCCCAACAGGCAGTTCTATCGTTATCCGTCTGAACGAGAGATTTGCGGCTTTCATCAATATGCCGCGCAATGACGATGGGACGTCATGGCGTTTGACCACGCATCAAGGTCGCAAGACCTTCGCCCGTTTCGTTGGCAAGCGCGATCGCACCAACCTTCATGCCCTACAGCATCATTTCGGGCATGTGACGCGCATCATGACCGACAGCGCCTATGTCGGGACGGATTTCGATCTCGGCGAACTTGTCGATGCGCAAACACTCGATGAGACGCGATCCGCGCTCGAGGAGTTGCTCACCGCGTCGCGTCTCGGCGGCAAGGCGGGGCGCATGCTGTCGTCGCGGTCGCGCTTCCGCGGCCGGACCCGCGACGGCGAACTCAAATCTTATGTCGCTTTCCTCATCGAGGAGAGCGGCATGCGGCTCGGTGTCTGCGACTGGGGGTATTGTGTCTATCGCGCTGAGTCCGCCGCTTGCATGGGAGACGAACGCGGTCCGAACCCGCTGTGGCGCACCGAGAGCACTTGCATGAACTGCGCCAACTTCGCAGTCACCGAGCGGCACCGCCCGGTCTGGCAAGCCCGTCTTGATCGCAACCTTGCTTTGGTCGCCGACGATCGACTCGATGCATCGAGCATCGCTCTCGCCAGGACCCGCATCGCGGAGTGCGAGCGTGTCCTTTCCGATCTTTCTGCCATAGGAGAAGCCCGTGCCGAAGATGACGGCAGCAAACCCACTTGATCGACGCGTGCAAGCGACAGCCGAGAAGCTGCGCGCCGCCCTTGATCGCCTGGCCCGCGGCTCCGATGGGTCTCCGGTAGTCGAGCGGCAATTGACCGTCGCAGCTCTCGCGAGGGAGGCGCGTGTGGGGCGTAACGCCATCTACGCTAATCACCGCGATATCCTCGACGAACTGATCCGCATCCGTCAGCAGCGGCGGGCTCCCAGTCGGATCGCCGCCGTCGCCGCGAAGGTCGCCGAACAACGCGTCGCCGTCGACACTATGCAGGGTCAGCTTCGTCAGCTCGCGACCGAGAATGCCGGACTCCTGCGGCGCGCGACCGAAGCGGAACGCCGTGCCGACAGGGCCGAGCGCCGCATCACGCAGTTGACGAAGGAGCTTGATCATCTTCGTCGCCCCCAGTTGCTACGATCTTCGGTAGGTGAGCACGGAGAGGGCCGATGATGATGTCGTTTTCCGTCCAGCCTCCTTGCCACACGATGCACCGATAGCTCGTTGCCGGACGATGCTAAATCATGTCGTCCTCGCGGCCTCTCGGATGACGAGGAGGTGGCCAATGCGCAGGAAGTGTCTCGATAGTCCGTCACGCCGTGGTCGTTGGTGTTTCTGCGCCATGAGCCAGGGTCTCTCCTTCGTAGGGCTGTCCAGTAGTGCGTCCATTGCGGCCTTTCTTGCTGGCGTATCTCACACCGCGTTCTGCTGCTGCGCAGCCCGCCCTCGATCCCGCAACAGCGCGATGACGACCTTCTTCCCCGCCGTGCTCGGCTGACGCCTCCGCGCGGCTTCCTCGCGAGGCAAGAAGCTCGTCCCTGCGCCGCCTTCCACTGCGTTCCAGCCCTTCGGGTGCGGGCCGGTCGCCCGGTGTTTTCCGATCGCCATCAAGGCCGCGATGGTCGCGACCTGATACAGCAAAGGAGAAGACTATGGCTCAGATCGGTACGTTCACCCGCAACGAAGATGGTTCGTTCGCCGGAGTCATCAAGACCCTCAACCTCAGCGTCAAGGCTCGCCTAGTCGTCGCCGAGAAGGACAGCGAGAAGTCGCCCGACCTCCGCGCGCTCGTCGGCAACATCGAGATCGGGGCTGCCTGGAAGAAGGTCGCCAAGGAGACGGGCCGGGAGTATCACTCTCTCAAGCTCGACGATCCGAGCTTCCCCGCTCCGATCTACGCGAGCCTCGTGGAGAACGAAGACGGTTACGCTCTCATCTGGTCGCGCTGAAGCGCTCAACCATCGACGCGGCGCTCCGATCGGGGCGCCGCGATCGCGCTAAAGGACACTCAGAGCGTCCTCCAGCAAATAGCGAAGCAAACGCCGATGCTTCGTTTCAAAAGGACAGTTGACGGCTGACCTAAAACGGCT
>Ga0209952_1002388_pt1 | contig 14163 bp, 14 predicted proteins | sample ThiBiot_750_biof_2_FD_183951 | JGI IMG/M metagenome (GOLD analysis project Ga0209952, IMG submission 183951) | Wastewater bioreactor microbial communities from Cape Town, South Africa - Thiocy_cont_750_biof (SPAdes) | ecosystem: Engineered > Bioreactor > Thiocyanate-remediating >...
GGCAAGTTCGAAGGCCTGCGGAATGCCGAACTGGAACGGCGGTGCGTAGTCGAGCGCTTCAGCCTGCTTGCCGATCGCGGCGGCGATCTCCTTGCGGCCGTGGCCGGCATTGCTGCACCACATGCCGGCGGCGGCGTCGATCACCTGGCGGCCGTCGGTGGTGATGTAGTGCATGTCCTTGGCGCCGGCGAGCAGACGCGGGGCTTTCTTGAACGCGCGGTTCGCGGTGAACGGCATCCAGAACGCGGCGAGATCGTTGGGGACGTTCACGCTGCGTTGGTTTGGGCTCTTGTCTAACATGGGGTCCCTCTGCTGCTTTTCGGCGGGTTATTGACTGCCGCCCAACCTAGATCGTTTTCGCGCTCAGTGGAAACGTAGCAACGCCGCAGAGCAGGTATTTTTGTCGCGGCGAACACGGCTCTGCGAGGTGCCACGAGCCAGGGCGGGCTTACGCAGTTTCCCTGATGTCTGGATAGGGATATACAACCTGAAATTGAGTATATTGGATATAAATACAATTAACGGTTGTCTGATTGAGTGGGCCCATGACATGGCTCACTCATCTGTTCCTTCGTTTCACCCGCTGTCGCGATGCGGCATCCGCGGTCGAATTCACAATCCTCGTGCCGGTGTTTCTGGTGCTGGTGTTCGGCATCATCGTGTTCGGTTCGTACCTGGCGATCGTGCACGGCGTTCAGCAACTGGCGGCGGAGGCGGCGCGGCGCTCGATTGCCGGTCTCAACGACACTGAACGCGCCAGCCTTGCCGCCGGTTATGTCAGCGCCAATGCCGCTTCCTATCCACTGATCGCCGCCAACCGCCTGACGGTGGTCAGCGCCACGTCCGGCAGCAACGTCTTCGTGGTCACCGTCGACTACGACGCCTCGCAAAGCTTCATCTACGCGCTGCCGACATTCGTGCCGATGCCACCGTCGCGGATCGAGCGTTCGGCGGCAATCCCCTTCGGCGGATTTTAACGGAGGAGCCGGGCGATGCCGAACCTGCTACACCGCTTCTGCGCCGACCGCCAAGGCAACATCGCCATCATAGGCGCGGGTTGCATGATGCTGGTGGTAGGTTGCGCCGCGCTCGGCGTCGATGTCGGCTCCGTCTTCGCCGATCGTCGCAAGACTCAAAGCGCGGCCGATCTCGCCGCGATCGTCGCCGCCAGCAACCTCTCCAAGGCGGAAGGCGCGGCGCGGACGACGGTGATCGATAATGCCTATCCGGCCGACGCGCTGGTGTCGGTCGAACTCGGCACCTATACGCCATCGGTGGCACTCGCCCCGCAGGCGCGTTTCGTGACGCCGGCGAGTGGTATCGCCAACGCCGCGCGGGTCACGGTGCGGACGCAGACGCCGCTGTTCTTCGGGCGGATATTCACGGGCGCGGATCACTTCACCATCACCACGTCGGCGACGGCGGCGAGCACGGCGGTTGCCTCGTTCGCGATCGGATCGCGGTTGCTCGCGCTCAATGGCGGGTTGCTTAACGGCGTGCTCGGCAGCCTGCTTGGCACGACGCTGTCGTTGTCGGTGATGGACTATCAGGCCTTGGCGGATGCGAAGATCGATGCACTGGATTTCCTTTCGGCGCTGGGGACCAAGGCGAACCTGACGGCTGCAACTTACGCCGACGTGCTCGATAGCAACGTGAAGATCGGCGACGTGGTCAGCGCGCTGGTGACCGCGCAACAGGCGGCGGGCGGCGTCAATACTGCGACCAGTGCGCTGCAACAGGTCTCGCTGGCGTTGGCGGGCACCACCACGAAGATCACGCCAGGCAAGCTGATTGATCTCGGCCCGTATCGCGATCTTCCGACCGGACAGAAGCCGCAGGCCGGCGTCAACCTTTCCGCGCTCGACGTCTTGAATGCGGCCGCCAACGTCGCCAGCGGCGCGCATCAGGTTGCCGCGGCGGCGAACCTCAATCTGCCGGGTATCGCCAGCGTCTCGCTGACGGCGACGGTGGGCGAGCGGCCGCAAGGATCGAGCTGGATCACCGTTGGGGCGCAGGGCGCCAGCGTGCATACCGCGCAGACCCGCGTGTTGCTGATGGTGAAACTGATTGGCAGCGGCAGCGTGTCCGCGGTCAATCTGCCGATCTATGTTGAGGTGGCCTCCGGTACCGCGACCCTCGACGCGGTGAGTTGCGGTTACCCCGATGTCAGCAGTTCCACTGTGCGGCTCGGCGTGACGCCCGGCATCGTCGATGCGTGGATCGGGAACGTTTCGGTCGCGGACCTGAACAATTTCACCAGCAAGCCTAATCCCGGCCCGGCGACGTTGGTGGACCTTGGTGCGATCAAGGTCAGTGGCAAGGCCCATGCCGGCATCGGCAACACCTCGCCAACGCCGGTGACATTTAGCTATGCCGATATCCAGGCGATGACGAGAAAGACCGTCACCACAACCAACTTCACCCAGTCGCTGACCGGCAGCCTGCTCGGCGATCTGTCGCTCAACGTGCAAGTCGGGCCGCTGGGATTGCCGATTCCCGGTCTCGGCGGGCTGGTGACCGGCATCATCGGCAACGCCACCGGCTCGATCGACCAGTTGCTGGCGCAGGTGCTGGCGACGCTGGGCGTCGGCATCGGGCAGGCCGACGTCTGGGTCACCGGCGTCCGCTGCGACCGCGCCGTGCTGGTGAATTGACGGGGGCAAGCTTGCCGGTTGGCGCCGTGGCTGGTACCACCCGCGCCATGGCTGACAAACCGAAAAAACCGCAAAAACTGAAGGCCCGCCTGCCGCGCGGGCTGGTGGATCGCACCGCGTCCGAGATTGCCGCCACAAGGCGCATGACCGAGGTGATCCGCGAGGTCTATGAGCGCTACGGCTTCGAGCCGGTGGAAACCCCGGCGATGGAATATACCGACGCGCTCGGAAAATTCCTGCCGGATCAGGACCGACCGAACGAGGGCGTATTCTCGTTCCAGGACGACGACGAGCAGTGGATCTCGCTGCGCTACGATCTCACCGCGCCGCTCGCCCGCTATGTCGCAGAGAATTTCGACGCGCTGCCGAAGCCGTATCGCAGCTATCGCGCCGGCTACGTCTACCGCAACGAAAAGCCCGGTCCCGGCCGCTTCCGCCAGTTCATGCAGTTCGATGCCGATACGGTCGGCTCAGCCTCGCCCGCCGCCGATGCCGAGATGTGCATGATGGCCGCCGATGCCATGGAAGCGCTCGGCATTCCGCGCGGCAGCTACGTGGTGAAGGTCAACAACCGCAAGGTGCTCGACGGCGTGCTGGAAAGCATTGGCCTCGGCGGCGACGACAACGCGGGTCGCAGACTCACGGTGCTGCGCGCCATCGACAAGCTGGACAAGTTTCCACTTAGCGAGATTAAAAAGCTTCTTGGCCCGGGACGATGGGATGGCGGCGAGGAGGGTAAGGGAGATTTCACTAAGGGGGCCAATCTCGATTCAGCGCAGATCGCTAGAATTGTTTTGTATGCGAGTAGTTCACAAGATCTGGTATTGGCTCGAATCGAGGACAATTCTCCCGAGAATTTAGCGAAACTGGATAATCCGAAGCTTGGTGAATTTGTCACCAGAGGGAACGGCGAGAAGCTTTATAAGAGCAACCTGTCCGCATTGAAAAGTTTACATGTGAACTTTGGGGTAGACAGTCCTCTTTCTCAAAGTGGGGTCGATGAATTGCAGGAGCTGATCAACGTGGCCATGCCGTCTGGGTATGGTTACGATCAAATCCGCATTGACCCCTCGATTGTGCGTGGTCTCGAATATTATACTGGCTCTGTTTTTGAAGTTGAACTGCTGCTCGAGACCAAAGACGAGAAGGGCCGACCGGTGCGTTTCGGTTCCGTCGGCGGCGGCGGGCGTTATGACGGGCTTGTGTCGCGCTTTCGCAGCGAGCCGGTGCCGGCGACCGGTTTTTCCATCGGCGTGTCGCGCTTGCAGGCAGCGCTCACCATGCTCGGCAAGATCGACACCAAGCCGGATTTCGGTCCCGTCGTGGTGACGGTGTTCGGCGGCGACATTGCTGGCTATCAGAAAATGGTGGCTATGCTGCGTAATGTCGGCATCCGCGCCGAACTCTATCTTGGCAACCCGAAGCACAGCCTTGGGCAGCAGATGAAATACGCGGACCGGCGCAACTCGCCATGCGCGATCATCCAGGGCACAGATGAAAAAGCCAACGGCAAGATTCAGATTAAGGATTTGATCCTTGGCGCTGGGTTGACCGCGATTAAGGATCGCGAGGAATATCTCAAGAAGCAGGCGGAAGCACAGTACGAGGTCGACGAAACCGACCTTGTCGATGCCGTGCGCGAGGTACTCGCGCGCCATGACGTGACGTGGGGTTGATCGTCTTCGTCTGTCGTCATGCCCGGCCTTGTGCCGGGCATCCACGTCTTGTTTGATCTTCAGATAAAAGAAAGACGTGGATGGCCGGGACATAGGCGAGCGAAGTGACGCCGTTCTTCGAACGGCTACGCCCGGCCATGACCATCGGCTACAATGGCGGTAAGAAAATAGACGCAAAAGTGAGGAAGCAAAAATGCCCGAGATCACCATCAGCATGGCCGCAGGCCGCACCGATGAACAGAAGGCCGGCATGATGCGCGACATCACGCAGGCCTTGGTGAAGAACCTCGGCGTCGATGCCGAAGCCGTCGTCATCCAGATCAACGAAGCGCCGCTTCACCATAAAATGAAGGGCGGGAAGACCTACGCCGAGCGCAGCCCTGCGGCGAAGGGCAAGTAAGCGCGTCCCGCCTTAGCCGAACACCGCGACGTTCTGCCGGCTGGTCATCACCGCTTGGCCGCTCGCGTTCCAGACCGTCATCACCTGGCTGGTGTAGCCATCGGCGGCGGCGTCGGCTTCGGTGCGGATCAGCCACCAGCCATCGGTGGTATCGATGGTGTCGGTCAACAGATCGATCGACCACGTCATCGTGCTGATAAGACCGGGCGCAGTCAGCATCGCGACAATCGCGGGCGGCGGCGCATCGGCCAACGCCAACAGCGGCACCAGCGAAGGTTTGAGCGATGCATCGCGATGGCGCAGCCACAGCGTCATCATCGGGTCCTTCGCGCCGCTGAACGGAAACGCGCCGCCGGCATTCTTTCCTTCGATATGTTGCAGGAAGCGCAAGTGTGGCGGTGCTTGGTCGAAGAACGCCGGGCAGGATTCCGGCTTGCCGGTCGATGCGGCGGCTTTCGCGGCGAATGCGACTTTGGACGGGCGGCCCGCGCCGAAGCAGAACGTCGCGCGCGTGGCGAGACCGCTCTCGCCGAGCAGATCGACGCCGACGAAGACGGTGGACTTGCCCTTGCGCAGTTCGACCGGCGAGAGTTTCAGTGTGCCGGTCGCCGGGCCGACGAAGGATATTTGTGCCGAGCGCAGCGGCGGCAGATCGCCGAACTGGCGATGCGCGGCTTCGAGGCAGAGTGCGGCGGACAGGCCGCCATAGACCGTCCGACCTTGCAGCCAGTCCTCGCTGATAGTGATGGTCCAGCCGTCGGCTGCCTGCGTCATGCTGCCCATCAATCCGCTGAATTCGGTCATCGTGTTTTCACTCTTCCGTCGTCACAATATGAGATGATTATCATCATATATAAGCGACATTGGGAAGTCCCGGTGGCCAGCAATTTGAAGGGGGAGGGACCAAGGAGAGGTGGACAGACCGGACGAGGGACTCGACGCACATTCGATCCAGTTCTAAGGGTCATGTATGGATGCACGCGATTTTATCAAGATCGGCATGAGTGCCGAACGGCTGTTGACGGTTACGCATGACCTGACCGTGCAGCATGTCGTCCCGATGATGCCGGCGGTTTACGGCACGCCGATGATGATCCTCGAAATGGAGATGACCTCGGGAGACGCCATCGCGCCGTTTCTGCCGAAAGGCTGGGTCACTGTCGGCACCGAGGTCAATATCCGGCATCTCGCGGCCACGCCGGTCGGGCGTGTGGTCCGCACCACCGCGCGCGTCATCGAGGTGGAACGCCGTGTCGTGCGTTTCGAGGTCGAGGCGTTCGATGGCGACCGCAAGATCGGCGACGGGCGGCACGGCCGCGGCTTCGTCAACGTCGCCGACTTTAGCGAACGCTTCGGGGTGGTTTGAAGCGAGATAAGTTGATGTTTGTCGCGTATCGAGAGACACAACGGAAATTCGCTCGTGGATGGATTCTCGACACGAAATCGTCGTCCCTGCGCAGGCAGGGACCCATACGCCGCAGCGGGTCGGCTCCGCCAACAAGGCGAGTTTATTTTTAAACAATCAGTGCCAGGGGTTATGGGTCCCCGCCCGCGCGAGGACAACGCCGAGAATGTTCGAGCCCGGTACGCCGATTACTTCGGCAGCAGGCCCTTCAGCTTCTGCATATCCGTGATGTTGATCTTGAAGCCGCCCGGCATTACGATGTCGCCTGGCTTCTGATCCGGTTTGCAAGGACCGAGCCATTTGGCTTCAACGGTCATCGTCGTTTCGCGCGGACCGCCGGCGGATGTACCGCTCACCTTCGACGTCACCTGCACGGTATATGCGGAATTGAAATCGCCGGTGACGTCGGAATGGGACGTCATCGACATGCCGTTCACGGTGCAGACAGCGTCGGTCATGTAACCGGCGGCGGTCTTCTTCACGTCGTTCTTCGAACAGGTCTGCTTCGCCATCGGCGAGAGATTTGATGTCAGGTCCTTGTCGGTCGCGGCGTCGGTGCATTGCTGCATGGTCATGCCGGCCGCTTTCGTCGCGGCGTCAAGCATACGGATTTCCCACAGGCCCGGCTTGCGCGTCGGCATTTCGTCGGCGCGGGCAACGGCCGTCCCGGCGAGGCCGGCCACCATGACCCCGGCGATCAGCCATGCGGTGCGGGATCGAATCACTAGAGGCACTCCCTTGTTCATCGGTCACGCCTCCTGTCGGCCTCGGCCGCCCGGGTGAATGGGTCAGTAGCGGACGCGCAGCGGCCGTTGATAACTGCCGTGACGGGTCCAGCGGCAGGCGAAAGAGCTATAGTTGCCGTAAGTCTTTTGAATCGACAGCCATTTGACGACCTTGCCGTATTGCGCGCAATGGTTGATCGCCAGCGCCCGGATATCGGTCTGGCCGATCAGGCTCGAGGAGATGATGCCGCCGGTGTCGTTGCCCTTGAAGGGCGGCACATAGTCGGCGCGGGCGCTGCCGCAGGCCAGAATTGCCGTCACCGCCGCGATGGCAGCCATACCGATCGTTCGCATGGTCATCTCCGATTCATTTCGGGCCAATTTATGCGGCCAAGGGCCCCAAGGAAAGGACCGGTGCGCGGCAAATCGCGGGTTGTCGGCCGGTGTTGCCGCGCCGCACTTGACCTCGCGCGGCGATCGCGGCACCGTCCCCGCCGCAATTGCAGGATGGATGAAGCAATGACCGGCCTTGTCATGCCTTTCGGGAAACGTGGTGTCGGCGTCGTGCTGGGCGCGCTGCTGGGCGTGATGGCGCTGTCGCCGGCGGCGAATGCCGCCAATCTGCTGGAAATGAACTTCGGGTTGTTCGGGCCGCGTTATGACGGTGCCGTGCCGCCGTGCGAGGCGATGCTGGGAACCATCTCTTCGCAATTCGCCGAGAAGGAAAGCACCTTCTGGAATTCGGCGTTGCAGATCACCGGCTATGACCGCGTGCGCGAGACCGGTTTCCGGCCCTGGACTTCGGATAACATTCCGCGCCGCTATTGCAGCGCCCGTGCGATGCTCAACGACGGCAAGTCGCGCACGGTGGATTATTCGATCAGCGAGGACGGCGGCTTCGCCGGCTACGGTCCCGGCGTCGAATGGTGCGTCACCGGGCTTGACCGCAATTGGGCCTACAACCCGCGCTGCAAGGCCGCGCGCCGCTGAGGCGCATCGCCATGGTTGAAACCTCGCTTCTCGCACGCTTCCGCCGTTTGTTGGCGTTGCCGCTCGTCGCGGCCGCGCTCCTGTTCGCGGCTATGCCGGCGTCAGCGCAGGATCGCCGCCAGAACGCGCCGGGGCAGTTCGATTTCTATGTGCTGTCGCTGTCGTGGTCGCCATCGTTCTGCGAGGCCGCGCGCGAGCGGGGCAACACCGGCCGCTCGCAGCAGGTCCAGTGCGGCGGCAGGCCGTTTTCGTTCGTGGTCCACGGCTTGTGGCCGCAATATGAGCGTGGCTTCCCGGATTATTGCGAACGGCCGTCGCCACGGTTGCCGCGCAACATCATGACGTCGATGCTCGACCTCATGCCGGCGCCGGGATTGATCTACAACGAATGGGACAAGCACGGCACCTGTTCCGGGCTCGGCCCGCGCGGTTACTTCGAAGCCATCCGCAAGGCGCGTGCGGCGGTGAAAATCCCGGCGGAATATCTCGAACTGACGCAGACCAAGATGGTCGCGCCCGCCGCTGTCGAAGCCGCGTTCATCAAGGCGAATCCCGGCCTCAGCGAAGCGGCCATCGCCGTCACCTGCGACCGCACGCGGCTGAGCGAGGTGCGGATCTGCATGACCAAGAATCTGCAATTCCGCGCCTGCGACGAGATCGATCGCCGCGCCTGCCGCCGCGGCACGGTGTCGATGCCGCCGGTGCGCGGCGGCTGATTTCAATCAGTGCTCGATCTTTCGGACATGTGACTGACCGGAACTGTCAGCACGTCCATGCGTTGCGAATCAATCCGCAACAACATGGACGATGATCATGCCACGCGGCGATAAATCGACTTACACCGATAAGCAAAAGCGCAAGGCCGAACATATCGAGGAAGGCTACGAGCACCGCGGCGTCAGGAAGAAGGAAGCCGAGCGGCGCGCCTGGGCGACCGTCAATAAGGAAAGCGGCGGTGGCAACAAGAGCGGCTCCGGTCGCGGCGTGAAAGATACCAAGGTCGCGGCGAAGAAAGGCGGACGGATCGGCGGTCCGCGCGGCGGCAAGGCGGCCGCGCGGCGCCCGGCGGCGTCACGCTCCGCTGCTGCCAAGAAAGCCGCGGCCACACGCAAACGCCATTCCGCGACGCGCTCGACAGCAGCGAAGAAAGCTGCGGCAACCCGCAAGCGCAACGCCGCAGCGCGAGCCAGGACGGCGACCAAACGATCGACGAAGAAGGCGACAAAGCGGGCGAAGAAGAACTAGGTCGCAGCGTCATTGCGAGCACTCGGATGGGCGCCATAAACGCGCTTACGCGCGCGTCTTCAACACGCTATGGCGCGTCCGAGCACAGGCCCCGCGAAGTAATCCAGTCTTACTTGTTGAGGCCTGGATTGCCTCGTCGCTAACGCTCCTCGCAATGACGAGCAAAGCTCCACTCCGAAAAGCAACGGGCGACGGAGATGGTCGAAACCATGTCCGTCGCCCGCATATCCTGGTCATCGCGCCTCGAAGAGAGACGCGCGCTTGTTACTTAGCGACGAGCCTTTTTGGCTTTCGGTGCTTTCTTTGCCTTGGTCGCCTTCTTGGTTTTCGTCGCTTTCTTCGCCTTCACCTTTTTGGGCTTCGGCGCGGCGGCAGCCGGCTTGGCCTTCGAGATGTCATCGACGGCCGCAACGGCGACGTGTTTTACGATCGACCGGATCGTGCTCTTGGCCGACGCCTTGCTGACGTAGCCTTCCGACGCGAACATTTTCTCGCCGTTCGGCGCGACAAAGCGAAAACGGAATTCGTTTTTCTTGTCGCGATAGATTTCGAATTTGTAAGCCATCATGCCCTCCTGGATCGGCTGTAGCGACTGAATTGATTCGCAATGGTCGCAACGTCGATGCGCATGGCGAGGATGTCAAGTCGCGGGAGGAGTGCAGGATATGGATGAGGCGGCGCGCATGATGTGCGCGCCGCCTCTCATCTTGAATACACGGTCTGAAAAAAATGCGTCGCGCTGCTTACTTGATCAGCGGGCAGCCGCCGTCCTTCATCGGGCGGAACACCTGATCGCCGGGGACTTCCGCGAGAATCTTGTAGTAGTCCCACGGATACTTCGACTCTTCCGGCTTCTTCACTTCCAGCAGCAACATGCTATGGACCATGCGGCCGTCCTCGCGCAGATAGCCGTTGTCGGTGAAGGCGTCGCGCACCGGCATTTCGCGCATTTTGGCGAGCACCGTCTTGGTATCGCGGGTGCCTGCGGCCTTCACGGCTTTCAGATAGTGCAGGGTCCCGCTGTAGGTCGCCGCCTGATTCATCGACGGCATGCGCTTCATGCGCTCGAAGAATTTCTTGCCGAAGGCACGGGTGCGTTCGTTCTGGTCCCAGTAGTAGGCTTCCGTGATGATCAGGCCTTGCGACATCTTCAAGCCGAGGCTGTGGATGTCGGAAATGAACATCACGATGCCCGCGAGCTTCTGGCCGCCGGCAACGATGCCGAATTCAGCCGCCTGCTTGATGGCATTGATGGTGTCGCCGCCGGCATTGGCGAGGCCGACGATCTTGGCTTTCGATGCCTGAGCCTGAAGCAGGAACGAGGAGAAGTCCGAGGTGTTGAGCGGATGCCGCGCGCTGCCGAGGATCTTGCCGCCGGCCGCCTTCACCACGTCGCTGACGTCACGCTCGATCGAATGGCCGAACAGATAGTCGGCGGTGATGAAGAACCAGCTATCGCCGCCCTGCTTGACCACGGCGCTGCCGACGGTGTGCGCGTTGGAATAAGTGTCGTATGTCCAGTGCGCGGTGTAGGGCGAGCACGACTTTCCGGTGATGTCCGAACTCGCCGCGTCGGTGATGATCATGATCTTTTCGTAGCGCTTCGACATTTCCATCGCGGCAAGCGCGGTGGCTGACGTCGGCAGGTCGATGATCATGTCGACGTTTTCGGCCTCGTACCATTTGCGCGCGATATTGGCGGCGATGTCGGCCTTCATCTGCGGATCGGCGGTGACCAGTTCGATCGGCTTGCCGAACATGGTGCCGCCGAATTCCTCGATGGCCATCTTGGCGCCTTCGACGTTGCCGGCACCGCCGATGTCGGAATAGACCGAGCCGAAATCAGTCATCACGCCGATCTTCAGCGGCTGGTCGGACTGCTGCGCCAGCGCGGCTCCGCCCGTCAGCAACGAAACGGATAAAGTGGCCGCGACGATCGCGCGGTGCGAGAATTTCATGGATGCCTCCCAGCTCGTTTTGCCTCAAACGGCCAACTTGGATGAGTTGCGTGAAGCAAGCAAGGTTAAGCGCATCGATGCAAAGCTGTTGTGCAGGCGAACGTATGTCGTTGTGACCTGCTGTCGCAGCCTTGCCATTGCGCGCGACGGGATATCCGCTTCAGCGAAGGTGCGGACGACCTTGTCCCGTTTTTCCATCGCGAGAATGGAGCGCCGGGAGGCGCCAGGATGCTTGCGAGGCACCCACGATGACGAACCTTTGCGAGCGGTTCGTCCGCGTGCCGCAACGAGAGCGGATTGCGAGTCCGTCTCGCGAGGCGCGCGCGTCGTGCATCGATGGGGTTGCGAAGCCCACCGCGCCGACGCAGCGCCTCCCGGCGCTCCACCTCCGCCCCGGTGCACACGGGGAGGGGCGTTCATCTCTCCGCGTCATGAGCGAGAAGGGATGGAAGCGACAATAGGAATATAATCAGATGACGAGGAAGTCAAGATCGTCACATCTTTCGTCGTGGCCGGGCATAGCCGTTCGAAGAACGGCGTCGCCGTGCTCGCCTGTGTCCCGGCCATGACGGGGATGGTCAGGCGATCAGGCCGTCGGCCTCACATGCGTGGAGTGGGCGCTGCTCGTCGTTACGGCGCTTAGCCGTCCACCTTCAGCGCGGCGATGAAGGCTTCCTGCGGGATGTCGACCTTGCCGAACTGCCGCATCTTCTTCTTGCCTTCCTTCTGCTTCTCCAGAAGTTTGCGCTTGCGGGTGATGTCGCCGCCGTAGCACTTCGCGGTGACGTCCTTGCGCAGCGCGCGCACCGTCTCGCGCGCAATCACCTTGCCGCCGATCGCCGCCTGAATCGGGATCTGGAACATGTGCGGTGGGATCAGCTCCTTCATCTTCTCGACCATGGCGCGGCCGCGGCCTTCGGCGCGGGTGCGATGCACCAGCATCGACAGCGCGTCGACCGGCTCGTTGTTGACGAGGATCTGCATCTTGACGAGGTCGGCGGCACGATAGTCGGTGAGGTGATAGTCGAACGAGGCATAGCCCTTCGACACCGATTTCAATCGGTCGTAGAAATCGAACACCACTTCGTTGAGCGGCAGTTCGTACTTCACCATGGCGCGGGTGCCGACATAGGTGAGTTCTTTCTGCACGCCGCGCCGTTCCTGGCACAGCTTCAGCACGCTGCCGAGGTATTCGTCGGGCGTGAGGATCGTAGCCTCGATCCACGGCTCCTCGATCTCGGCGATCTTCACCACGTCCGGCATGTCGATCGGATTGTGAATCTCGATCTCCTGCCCGTCGGTGAGATGCATTTTGTAAATGACGCTGGGCGCGGTCGCGATCAGGTTGAGGTCGAACTCGCGCGACAACCGTTCCTGAATGATCTCGAGATGCAGCAGGCCGAGGAAGCCGCAGCGGAAGCCGAAACCGAGCGCGGCGGAGGTTTCCATCTCGAACGAGAAGCTGGCGTCGTTGAGCCGCAGCTTGCCCATCGCCGCGCGCAGCGTCTCGAAGTCGTCGGCATCGACCGGGAACAGGCCGCAGAATACCACCGGGATTGCCGGCTTGAAGCCCGGCAGCATGTCCGCCACCGGATGCTTGTCGTCGGTGATGGTGTCGCCGACGCGGGTGTCCGCCACTTCCTTGATGGCGGCGGTGATGAAGCCGACCTCGCCGGGGCCGAGTTCGTCGACATTGACCATCTTCGGCGTGAAGAAGCCGACGCGCTCGACGTCGTAGGCGGCGTTGGTGCCCATCATGCGGATGCGGTTACCTTTCTTCAGCACGCCGTCGACGATGCGCACCAGCACCACCACGCCGAGATAGACGTCGTACCAGCTGTCGACCAGGAGCGCCTTCAGCGTCGCGTCGCGATCGCCCCGCGGCGGCGGTAGCCTGGTGACGACGGCTTCCAGCACGTCGGGAATGCCAAGGCCGGTCTTGGCCGACACCATAATGGCCTCGGAGGCGTCAATGCCGATGACGTCCTCGATTTGCTGCTTCACCTGCTCGGGCTCGGCGGCGGGCAGATCCACCTTGTTGAGCACCGGCACGATTTCGAGGTTGTTGTCGATGGCCTGATAGACGTTGGCGAGCGTCTGCGCCTCGACGCCTTGCGAGGCGTCGACCACCAGCAGCGCCCCTTCGCAGGCGGCGAGCGAACGCGAGACTTCGTAAGCGAAGTCGACGTGGCCGGGGGTGTCCATCAGGTTGAAGATGTAGTCTTGGCCGTCCTTCGCCTTGTAGGCGAGACGGACGGTCTGGGCCTTGATGGTGATGCCCCGCTCGCGCTCGATATCCATCGAATCGAGCACCTGTTCCTTCATCTCACGGTCCTGCAATCCGCCCGTGGTCTGGATCAGGCGGTCGGCCAGCGTCGATTTGCCATGGTCGATATGGGCGACGATGGAAAAATTTCGGATGTTGGAAATCGGGGCTTTGGTCATCGGCGCGAGATAGCATTGGGGTTCGGGGTCAGCAACTGTCTTGGAACCTCTCCAACTCACGGTGGGCTGATTTGCCTTCTTCCGGCGTCGAATTTAGTAGATTGGGCCCAATCGGGTTCCAAGTCCGGTTGGCCCTTTCACTCGTTCGTGCGTCATGTCGACGTCCCGGCATGGCTGGCGCGAGCCCGTCACTTCCCAGGAACCGTGGATGCCCGTTGCCCTTAAATCTGCTCGTCCGCGCCGCCGTTCCGGCTTGCGGCGGATGGCCGCGTGGGTTGCGACTTGCGCGGCAGATCCTGCGACGAGCCGGGCGCTGGTGCTGGGCTTCATTCTGCTTCACGTCGCGCTGTGGAGCCGTATTCTCACCTTGCTGAAGCATGGGCAGGATATCCACTTCGACATCGCCGAGGCCTATGCGTGGGGACAGCAGTTCCTGCTCGGCTATGGCAAGCATCCGCCGCTGTCGGGTTGGGTCGCTGGCGTCTGGTTCAGGCTGTTTCCGGCGGCGGACTGGTCGGCCTATGCGCTGGCGATGGCAACCGTCGGATTCAGCCTCTGGGTATGCTGGCGGATCGCGCTCAGGGTGGTCGATCGCCGCCGCGCGTTTCTCGTCGTGGTGATGTTGGCGATCTATCCGATCTTCAACTTCAAGGGCTACAAGTTCA
>Ga0209952_1002391_pt1 | contig 14148 bp, 15 predicted proteins | sample ThiBiot_750_biof_2_FD_183951 | JGI IMG/M metagenome (GOLD analysis project Ga0209952, IMG submission 183951) | Wastewater bioreactor microbial communities from Cape Town, South Africa - Thiocy_cont_750_biof (SPAdes) | ecosystem: Engineered > Bioreactor > Thiocyanate-remediating >...
TGCTTGTTATTACATTGATTTGGTTATTTACTTATCGTCGTGCTCAACAAACAAATAAAAATGGATTTAAACGTGTACCACAGACGGGTACCAATGTTTAGTTAAATCTATTTGCTCGGAATTTTATTGCAACGTCTTTCAATGAAATAGCAAGCAAATTAAATGAAACTTTCGTTTTTTTTCAATGCACAGAACAAAATTCTTTTTCTTTTCTTTTCTTTTCTATGAAATTTTTCATCCGGTGACAGACATATCCTTTCTTTTCTCTCTCTTTCAAAATTCTATACACGTATAGTTACATGATTAATGAACAGTAATGTTTATATAGAACTTATCAACGAAGACCTACTACACAACAGTTCGACACGACCTTGCTTTATATGGGAACAATTATCAAATGGATGGCGTACATATGTTCTTGTTTTGTTTTACATTCACGTTATTTAGTCAACTCAGGGATGAGATTTGTTCAAACAAGTACTAATGCATGTATGTATTCAACATTCCCATTAATTATCAATCGATAAAGAGCTTTTATATCTCAAGATATTTATTCAAAAAAGAAAGATGAAGAAGAAAGAAGAAGAAAAGTATACAATGCTTTTTTTCAATCTCGATTTTATATATTCATTTTTTTCCTTAGATTTTCTACTTGCATGAATTTCCTTTGCTTTCTTTTTTTTTCTCCGTTTTTCATTGTTGTTGTTGTTATTTGTCAGTTTTATTTAACGATATAGTTTAATGCACGTCTTTTTTTTTTCTTTCTCGTTTATTCATACACATTATACAAGATGTTCACTCTGTTACGTATTCGAGTATCTTTGAAGAATATCAATTTCGTTTGTTGTAATTTTTGGCATTGTTGGTTTGATAGTTGGACATAAAATTGTGCGAGGATTTCGTCGTTGATAATTATTAATTCTTGTTTCAAATTCGTAAAACATACATTTCGATGGTAGAATTGTTTCAATTGAATTCAGTGACGCATTGGAATTTTCATGTTCAGATTTTCCATTCGAAATTGGAATAGGTATTTGAGCAACATTGTCATAGTACGTGTCATCATCATCATCAGAAAATGATGAATTCAATGTGTCATCATTATTTAATTCCCAATAGGGATTTTCAGTGTCATCAACAGATGTTTCAGTGAGTTTTGTTTGTTTTTGATGGATTTCAGGTGGAGGTGGAGGAATGAACGTATCTGTTTCATTCAATGGTTCATCTTGTGAAATTGAAGATGGTTCAATTGATTCATATTCATCTGTACTGTTTGAAACAGCGGGAACATCAACTTGTGAAGGTATTGTTTCGCTTGATGGTGTATCTGGAGATATAGAAGAGGATGACGATGGCGACGATTCTTCGTCAACACTTTTGCTGCGCTTTTCTTTAGCTGAAGGTGGTAATGGTACTGGTGGTTTTTTACGTGTATAGATGGGCATAGTCGACGAATTATGAGGAACGGATGATGACGATTCTGAGGTGACACTATTCTTTCGTATTGGATTCGTTGGACGAGGTGGAGGAATAGGTGGCTTTCGAGAAGTTGGCTTTCGGTTCTCATCTTTCTGTTGCGATTGAGTTAGTATTGCAGCAAGCAATGCAGATGCTTCATTAGGAGGAGATGATGATGCTGCTGTATTATCTGAAGAGGATAAAACTGGATTTCTGATTAGTGAAGCAACCGAATGATCTATGAAAATAACAAATTAATTCAATATTCGATTCATAGAGAAATAGTCAAAAAATGTACTTTCAGGTTTTTGTTTCTCCGAATGTGAAAGATCCTGTGGTGATTCATTGCTTATACTCGAAGATCTTGATTTCGATTGTGCTATTAAATTTAATTTATTAAATTTGTTTCGTAATTCATGAACACTCGGCTGAGCACCTTCCATTTTTTACTAAAACTCCAATAATATCGTATTGTTGCAAACAGAAATATTCTACCGAAATGACTAATATATATACAAGATATTTTACTAAATAAATAGACAAATTCCTCTTACAGATATTATCTTTGTTATCATCAATGAAAATGAAAGTCTTTTTCGTTTTAATAAATAACATATCATATCACCGATTATCTTCAAGGAAAAGCAGCATGATATTTTATGATTATTGTATGTCACAGAACAGAAAACTACAATATTTTCATTTTGATCTCTTATGAACAATCTAGATGTCATTAATGATCATGATTGTCTTATCGAAAAAAAATTTTATTGGACATTTTCTTACGTCAATCGAACATTTTCTCCTCCTATTGCAAGACGTCGCGTGGCGTGGCGTGTCCTTCAATCAAAAACAAAAAATTAAATCAATACTAATGACTGTCTATTAATCAACAATCAAAACTGTGCAATTACCTTCTTTGTCCTATCTCGTGAACAAAAAAAGCAACAATAATGTCCATGCATTTCTCGTATTTTTCTATTTTTTGTTTTGTCTCACTTTTTACAATTGCATTTATCCATGCTGATGACACTGGATTCAAACGAGAAAAAACACATTTCAATAAAGATCCACTCGATTATACTGAACGAGATGTAGACAGTTTGTATGACGAATGGGAGGTAATAAATAGTGAAAAAGAGAAAAAAAATACGATATTATTCGATTAATTTAGGATAATGATGCAGATATTTTACCGGAAGATGAACGACATGATTATTATCTTAGTGGCAAAAATCGACCAAAAATTCGACCTGAAGATTTAGTTGGTAAAGAACCTGAACATGTGATGAAAGTTTCAAAGAAAGGCTCGACATTAATGATGTTTGCAAGTGTTTCTGGTTCGCCAACACGACGAGAAACCGAAGAAATCACACAAATCTGGTGGTTAGGTTTAAAAAACGCTTTATACGACGTTAACCGGTACAACAATAAAAAAAAACAAATGATTTTCACATCAAGTTTATTGATTTTATTTCAGACATGTCATCGATGATAATCGTATTTTATTGGTTATGACTGATGGTTCACAAGCATTTGAAATAAAAGATTTTCTCATTAAACAAGATCGTTGCAAAGATGTAACTATTGATAATCGAGTTTATCCTGGTAAAGGTTCTCTAGTAAGTCAATTGAATAGTTTCTTGATTTAGATTCATTGACATGTATATTTTTTTGTTCTCTAGGATGCTGAAAAAGATAAAGATAAAAAGAAACAAGATCTGTGAATAGTTCATTTCGTCCAATCTCATTTACATAATAATCATTTGATTTCTAGTCTTACGAACTTAGTTAGTCTGCTTATTCTTATTTTACTAATTTATAGCAATCGTATTTCGTCTGTAAATTGTGATCGTACCTGCTATTGTCTTTCTTTCGTTTTTCATTGATTCGAATAATTTTCATGTGATTCATTTTACTAATAAATTAATAAATAAATAAACTCATACTTTATTACGAACAATCTTTATTCAAATGTTTTTTATTTTCTTTTGCCGATATTAGATGACTAAATAATCTGTATTCAATGTCGAAAAAATCATGGTTTAATGGAGAATAAAACAGAAAGAAAAAGCTAAAAGTGAGTCCTGTTGCTTGCTCGGTATGTCATAAATATGTTTATGCAGACAGAATACGATGAAAGTTAAAATATTGATTGTGTTTCATATGATAGAATAAATATTCGTTTTTCTTTTGACATTTATGTTGCGAAATATTTTCATACTCATGAGTCAACAAAAGCAAATGTTGGCGTCTCTTGACTTTTTATCAAGTATGTAACGAATCAGGATGTCTGTGTATAACGCATATCCCGGAGATACTTTTTTCTTTCATTCATAAGTAAAAAAAATACAAAAAAAAGTCTCCAATCAATAGTCTTCGGTTTCCTGTGACAACAATAGGCAAACAAAATACAGCTTGCGAAAAATCAGATATTTACATCTTGATTTATAAATGAGATTCTCGGTTTTTTTCTTCTTCTAAGATTTATTTGCTTTCAATAAGTATATTTTAAAAAAAGTTTCACTCTGTTTTCTAGTAAAATAGTTCATGCCATGTTGAATGAATAGTTAACATTTAAAATCGAAATATATGGATATTGACAACAAGGTAACGTTTGTATCAATCTTAAATTTGTATGACGATTGTTTGTTTTGGTACTTTTTTAAGCATGCATATCATAATCTCAAATATCGTTTGGCAATTTTGTGTCTTGAAATTTTCTATCATTTATTGATCAGTTGTCTTCTATTTACGTACATTCTAACAACTGTCTGGTTTTTACAACAATTTTGGTCAGTTGATAATGACAAAACGAATACTCAAATGAGTAGTACAACTAACAAATTCAGTTATTCTATTAGATCATTATTGTTCATATTTCATTTACAATAAAAAATCGATAAAATTATATGTATATTTTTTTTGTTTTATCTCAAATTTAATAGTCAACTAAAAATGAAACATGAAACATGAAACTTTCAGATTTTTTTTCTTTTCTTATCTTAATTTATGTCGACAAATAAACGAACTTCTTCATCGTTATTGAATGATGATAATGAAACGAAGAAACTTAAAACAGATTCATCAAGTTCTACAATAACTCCAACATTTATTGATAAAAATACGACAAGTAAACAGATTTGTCCATATGGTGAATCATGTTATCGACAAAAAAATTCTTCACATACAGATGAATACAGTCATTCATGTAAATAAATATTTTTCCGTTCGACTAAATCTATTCTCATTTCTTTTAGCTGTACAAACTAAACGATTGAGTCCAGTTGAAAAAATTGAACAAAGTGAACCCTATCGTTTTTTCCTATCGACTGTTCATGGCATACCAGATAGTTCGAATCAAACAAACACCATTAGTCTCAAAGGTTTTTCTTTCCTATTAACATTATCAATTCGATGAATTTCATAGTTCGTTTATTTTTATTTTGACTGTAGAAATTCTGTCTGCTGATCATGGTCAATTAGTTCGTTCGGTTCAATTCAATTATATGTTTGATATCGAGTTTCTTCTCGAACAATATCCATCTGACTTTCGGTATACCTATCTTTTGAATTCTTTCTTCAATAGAAATCATTTTCTAGACTCAAACCTTTGCTAATTATTCACGGTGATTCACCACATGATAATCGTTCATTAAAAGCTCAATGTTCACCATATCCACAAATTGAATTATGTCCAGCTCGTTTGGATATTCCATTTGGTACACATCATACGAAAATGATGTTTTTACTCTATGAAACCGGCCTACGAATTGTTATTCATACAGCGAATTTAATTGAACAGGATTGGAAACAAAAAACTCAAGGGTTTACTTCAAAATCATACGCGATTATATTTGTATTTGTTTTTGTTTTGTAGTATTTGGATAAGTCCAATTTGTTCGAAACGAACGAATGATAATCCATCGAAAACAAATTTTAAAAAAGATCTTCTGGAATATATCGATCGATATCGTGCACGACAGTTACAATTTTGGCGAAAAACTATTGAGGAACATGATTTTACTGATATCAAGTAAGATGAAAATGAAACAAAGAAGTAATATGTGTGCGGATTTAGTGTGCATTTAATCGGATCAATACCTGGACGTCATACAGGACAGGATATTAACAAATTCGGTCATTTAAAACTTCGACAGGTAAAATCAATCGAATACATTTTTGTGTTATTAGATATTTTTTGATTTATTCAGACATTAAAAACTTATCTCAGTCTCGAACAAAATGATCAAGAACATTCTTCGGGACCAATTATTGGACAAGTAATAAAAACATATCCGCATTCACGAACATTGAATTCAATTTTAATGTTCACTTTAGTTTTCAAGTATTGGCTCATTAGGTGCAAATGCTAATGCTTGGTTAACAAAAGAATTTTTAACTTCATTAAAACAATTGAATACATCATCATTGGATTCACCTGATCTTAAATTAATCTATCCAACGATTGAAAATGTTCGTAATTCACTCGAAGGTTACATGGCTGGCGGAAGTTTACCTTATGTAAAATAGTTTCTGTTTTATTTGAAATAATAAATCAATTTGATTAGAATGCGCAAACTGCGATGAAACAAAATTGGTTGGTTAATCATCTTCAGTAAATATCGTTGTTTTTTAATCGAAACTAAAATTCGAATGATTCGATTTAGTCGATGGAAAGCGGACAATCGTCAACGTAGTCGAGCATCACCACATATTAAAACCTATCTACGAGCAACGAATGATCAATATAAACATTTACTATGGTTTCTTGTTACTAGCGCTAATTTATCCAAAGCTGGTAAAAATCGATGATATTTTCAACTTGTTGAATCAGTCATTTTTCATTTGTTTAGCTTGGGGTGTTTTGGAGAAAAATAATACACAATTAATGATTCGATCGTATGTTGTGCATAAATGATTTGTCATTTTTGAATCAATTGAATTTTAGATATGAAATTGGCGTTCTATTTCTTCCTAAACAATTTTCTCAAACAACATTTCCTTTAGTCGAATCACCATCATTTCCAATTCCTTATGATTTACCACCGGTGAAATATCAAACTTCAGGTCAGTTTATTTCGACTTAATCGATATTGATCTTGTTTTCTTTACTCTTATTATGTTTAGATAAACCATGGATTGTCGATGTAGCCTACAAAAATTTGCCTGATTCTCATGGAAATATGTGGGATCCATCAAATTAATCAACGAAATTGTCGATTTCTTTTCTTTTTCTTTGTATAATCAATGAACTTCATTTGTTATTAATAAATATTTAAACGAGATCTAATCATATATTTAAATAAATAAATACATATATATATCTTCTATTTCGTAGACTAATTAGACAACAAAAGAAAGAATCTAGACTACTAACTTAAATGTCAATTATTACGGAAAAGATATCTCTAAATGATGGTCCACTCTTAATGTAAGATTAAATAGAACATTTAGAATGAATTGTTTTTTAATGTTTTATTTTCAGTAAAGCTTATGATAGTACAATCGATGAGCAATTGCCAGAAACTGCATCATTACGTACGATTTTACAATGGTATGAAAAATATATATACAGACAATTGTATCATCCACTTTTTCAAACTGAAACAGATACAACTATAAAATGCGTATAAAATATGATGAAGAGAAAATCGAAACAAACGAAAATAAATGATTTTCTTTTTCAGTCACATTCCGATGCGTTATTATTAGCAATTGAACTATTGTACAATTTAGAACAGACAAATACGAGTATCTATCTATCACCAACAGCAAATCTATTCCCTCTAAGTAATCATTAAGAAATAATAAAAAAAAATAACAATTTTATTTTATTTCTTAGAAAGTTATACTCTAACTCAACAAACATTAATATTAACATATGAATCATGGCATCATACACTTCGTGATCTATCCACCTATTCTCCATATGCAATCGACGGTTGTCAATTACGTCTTTTATTTATTGTTTATCAATTACTTAAAATCATATCATTTCTTCATCAACGTGGTCTCAATTGTGGTCCAATACAATTAACTGACATTCATATTAATGAACGTTATTGGATACAATTAAAACCTCGTTTTCAATCGTGTTTAGCCGCCATGGAATTTACAACTGATTGTCAACCTCAAACACAAACAGGCGCATGTCCAATTGATGATGAATATCATTGCCATTCAAAATCTCGTTCGAATAGTTTTCGCCATTCATCGATACCTGCACGAAAAACTGTTCAAAATATGAATCCATCTAATGAATCATCTATTGAATCAACAATAACCTCGATGATTTCGTCACCGCATGAAACAGCTCTTTCAAATTCGCCTGTTTATCATGTCGAACATCGATATGAAACATATTGTCGAACAAATATCGATATTGTCGAGTTAATTAAACAATGGCAATTAGGACATGTATCAAATTTTGATTATTTATTGATATTAAATGCATTAGCTGGACGGAAATTTCATGATCCAAATAATCATCTTATATTTCCATGGATTAACGATTTTACAAGTCCAATTGGTAATCTTCGAGATCTATCACAATCGAAATATCGATTGAATAAAGGTTTTGTTCGATTTTGTTTTCAATTTTTGAGAAATATGATTTTGTCTAGGTGATGCTCAACTTGATTTAACATATAATTATTATTCAACATCGATATCATCGACAACAAATATTGTTCCTCATCATTTAAGCGAACATCTTTCATCAATAACCTATTATGTTTATAAAGCACGTCGAACAAACAAACGAATTCTATGTGAAGTTCGTATTTTGCTTTTGCGTATAAACAAAGATTTTGTATGCAAATGTTTTTTTTGAAGAACGTTCGATCAATTTGGGTGCCAAATGAATATCCATCATCGATCGGACGTTTGTACTTTTGGACACCTGAAGAATGTATACCGGAATTTTTCTATGATTCATCGTTATTTCAATCGATTCATGATGATCTACCGGATTTGATCGTTCCCGATTGGTGTTCAAATCCAGGTAAATATAGAAGTTCTTCGTTTTATACGTAATTATTATAATTGTCTGGTTTTTTTTTCTCAGATGAATTCGTTGAAAAACATCGTCAATTATTAGAAAGTCGTGAAATATCTGAACATTTACATCTTTGGATTGATTTAGTTTTTGGTCATAAAGTTCGTTATTGATTTCAATTGAATTCTCCGTTGAAATTCTGTTGTTTAGTTATCAGGTGATAGTGCAATCGAAGCGAAAAATGTTTGTCTACCATTAGTCGATCATCATGAAGACCTACGAAATAGTGGTATCGTTCAATTATTTCTCAAACCTCGTACGAATACTTCGATATATAAATGTTTTTTTTTCTATATTTCGAATTTGATTTCAGATCCACCACGTTTTCTTTCATCGAATTCGAACTTACGTTCTACGGCGGCAGCAGCAGCATCACCTGACGATGAAGCAACAAAACGACAACGGTAGATTGATTTTCAATTGAATTCATTTCGAAATTTTGCTGTTGATATAGAACACCGACAATGACGAGTACTCGATCGAATGATTCGAATACTGTTGTCAATGAACTCAATGAAACATTATGCTATTTGGATTCAATCGAACAACTGCTTCTACTAACATCAGCTTCATTCAATAAATTACCTACAGCAAGTTTCAATAATCGAGTAAATTAATTTAAAACAAAACAAAATTCATTCTTGTTTTCCGAAATAAATATTTTCTTTCAGTCAGCAAAATTCACATCAAGATTTCTCGATGGATGCCAACGTGATCTACAATATTTTGCTGTTTGTCTATTAGAACTAATTCTTCTCGGTAAACAACATTATATCTCTTCGAATTCGAATGGTTCACAACGTTTAACAGCAGCTAAACAACTATTAAACAACAATTGGCAATTGATACCAATGTAAACGAAAAAAAAATACAAGAAAATGAATTAAAATTGAATTTTTTTAAATTTAGACCATTTCGAACATGTTTGAGTTTGTTATTATTGAATTCATCGGATGGAAATGAATATCAAATTCAACAACATATATTTTCACGTGCGAATAATGTTGTTTTCTTTTTAAATCGTTGGACAACGTAAACTAACAAAACCGAAACATTCATCTTCAAATATCGAATTCCTATTTTTCTAGGCCATTTCCATTTCCATTCTATTTCGAAGAATTCTATCGATTTACTCATCAACTCGAACAATTCGATCAACAACTTTTAATCAATCTTTCGCCTTCACAACAAAAACAAATCTACAAAAATAAATATCAACTTCTTATCAATCAAATTCCAACATTACTTCTATCTTTACACACTCAACAAGGTCAAGATCTTCTTATGCCATATATATTCGATGCATTTCGACATCCGGTCTATGGTATTCGTTCGATATCGAATTTATTCAATCCTGTTGCAACAATTCTCGGTCCTGATGAGTCTCGTAAACAATTGCTACCTATAATCCAAACAGCTTTAAATCCTGAGAAAACAACAAATTATCATTGGCATTGTTTTACACGTCGATTTCAAATACAATTAATAGCACGTTTTGGTTTGAATAAATATCTTCAAATCTTTCCGATTCTACTGATCGAAGCATGTTCGGGGTTTAAAGATGAAACAAATATCCTAATTGAAGATGCTAATGAATCGAATTCAGATGCCGATGAAAGTAATCACGATCGATCCGGTACGATAACACCTCAAGATTGTGATTCGAACACTTCTGATGTAAAACTCGAGATTGGTTTTCACAAAATTTGATTCCAATGTCTTCGTTTTTTTTCAGACAACTGATGATCATCAACAACCGTTAAATCTAATCTCGGATTCAGCTATTGAGAGTATTATTTATTTACAAGTTAAATTAGGACCTGTACTCGGTTGTAAATATTTCGGTCGACATTTACTTCGAATGTTGACTTTGTGTTATGTCGATGATGAACAATTGCAAAGTTTAATCGGAGACAAAAATCCATTTAAAAGTGTTCGACCTGTACGAGGAGATTTAAATGCAAAGAAAATTCTCGATTGTTTATTATCATTAATACAAACATATGGCGAACAGATTATTTTAATCTTTTATTTTCCTCATATTATCGAATCGGTAGAAACGAGATATTTCAATTGATAACAAAACAAAAAGCTCTTTTCGTTGCCATTTAGATTCGCTTAGCAAATCATCGATTAACTATTCGAACGGAATCGGGTTTACTAAGTTCGATTGTTCTATTGAGAAATATTCTACCGTATTTAAATAATAATACATTAATGAATAGTTTAGATGTATGTAAATCTCTATTTTATTAATTGAAAAACGAAATATTTTCGTTCTATTCTTCATTTTAGGAACCAATTAAAAATCAAATAATTAATCCATGTTTGACATTACTCGCATCGAATGCAATACATTTTCCATCGTTTGAACGAGCTCGTTCGGTCTGTGCCTACCGAAGTCGGTTGATTTACTTGAGCTTTCTTTTTTTCATCTATTTTGCTTTTTTTCCCCTAGTTCTTGACATTTTATTTTTCCTAAGTCTACGTTTGGGTTTTGAAAGTACGCGTAAGAATATGACTGATTCGATTCGAATCTTTTTCGCTTGTTTTCAATCGACTCATGAACCAACCGAAGAATCAAATCGTATACGTACAACTACAGTCATCAGTAAAGCTTTCGAATTTCTTTTTTGTTTCTTCTTCTTTCGAAAATGAGAAATTTCAGATGTTTCATCAAAACTTGGTACATCTCCAACATCACCATTTGGACAAACTATGAATACAATCAGTACCGATGGAGATGAATACTGTCGAATAACAATTGATAGTCTAACGAAATCGTATAAAATAGGTTCACCTGTTAGACCGAAAGCTTATCAAGGACGACAAACACGAAGTGCAAGTCATAGTCTACTAATAAATCCAACTACTGAAGGTAGAAATTTAATTTTAGAGAGAAAAAAAAATGAGATATTAACTTGTTTTTCTTATAGATGATAGTTCATCGATGAATATTCATACACGAGAATCGAATCAACAGGAAGTTGACGCAACATTTACTAGTGAATTAGCTTGTACAGCATTCGTACAATTCTGTCGTCTTTGTGGAGAGTAATTGCAATTCGATTGACAAAATGTAAATAGCAAAAATGTTTTCCTTTTTAGTCAACATATGAATTCATTAGTCAAACGAAATGATACGATCTATGCATGGATTTCTGATTCAAATACTATAAAAGATGATTCTCTATCTGCAAGTAACGTTTTAATGTCGATTCGTGAACGAGATTATCGACAGTAAGAATTTGATGTTTTCAAAGAAATCGGTTTTGTTTTCATATATTTTTAAAATTTTAAGCACATATTCGGAGGATAATAGATTTCTACGTAAAAATTGGCTTTCATATTGGGAACATGAAGTTGGCCGAAGTGAAACGACTGGTTTTAGTTTTAAACAAATTCATCTACAATCTTTCGTTGGTAAATCGAACAAAATAGAAGTTCTATTTAGTTTCATATATAAACAATTTAGGTCATACAAATGCTGTTCGAAGTTTATGCGTACTTGATGATGAATCAACATTTCTTAGCGGTGGACGTGATCAAAAATTACTCATTTGGAAAGTTGAAAATCAAAATGATAATGCAATTAAAGTTGAAAGTCGATGGTCGTATACGAATTATCGTAAATCAGTTTTTGCTATATCATTCATTGAAAGTCTCCGATTGGCAGCAACATGCGATGGTTCGATTCAAGTCTTAGATCCATTTCGTGGTCAGATGGTTTATCGTTATGCTCAACCAAAAGAAACATTACCATTCGCAGCCATAGCTGCAATGCCTTCGCCAAGTACGAATATTCTCGCAGCAACTAATGATGGAGTAGTCAGGTCTCAAATTCGAATTACTATTGATTTATCATGAAAATCGATCGTGACTTTTTAGATTTCTTGATGTTCGAACGAAAGCACTTGCCTATGAATGGAAAACTTCGTTGTCAACTGGTGGTAAAAGAAAAGATTTTGTTATTGTCGATGAAAAAAATGTTAAATGAAACCTTTAGGTCAAGTTAAAACTCTAGCAATCAATCCACATGCTTATTCTGCTTTGATTGGATTTACGACTGGGAATGTCTCGGTATTTGACATACGATCAGGAGGAATTATGGGCACATTAAAGGTTCCTGAAGGAGAAATTTTAAAAGTAATTCATACGAGCGATTAGTTAATTGTTTGACTCAATAAAAAAAAATGAATATTTATCTTTAGGCAAATTTTTATAGTCGTAGTCGATTTTTTACTAGTTCTGGTGATGGTTCTATCTTTCTTTGGAATACAAAAGAACTTGCACAAGCTACTCCAACATTATTAAAATGTATTTTTTCTCTACCAAATACAATTACTATATTTTATGTTTAGCACATGTTGATCCTGCGCCTTTTGTACTGACAACACGTACCGGAGAATTCATTGTCGCTACGCAAACAAATAAATTGTGCATTTATTCGACTACGAAAAATGGAACACAAGTAACTTGTTTGATTTCATTGTATATTTTGATTTTTCTTTCAAATCATTCTTCTTAGTTCGATTGTCAATCAACTCGTCTTCAAGCAGATAATGTTAAAGGTACACTTTCATCATTGGCATTGTTTCCTGAAAATCGTCTTCTACTCTTCGGTTCCGACAATGGAAACATTGAGCTACTATGTTAATTGCTTATTGTTTTCTATTCTCTGCAATATTTATTTCTTCATAATGCATTTTATTGATTCCAAGAGATTGATTTGATCTATTTTCTAATTGTATGTGATTTTCTTTTTTCTAAAATAAAAAGACAGATAAATAAATTCTCAACTTATTATGAAAGATGTTCGAACTGTAATTGATCTGTCGACTGAATGTTTTGTTAACAAAACTCTCGATTTATGTGCTCGAAGGTGTTTTTAATCGATAATGCAAACGATTAAATCAACTCGAATTTGAATAGTTCATATTTTGTTTTCTTTTAATCTTCTTATGTAATTCAATATTATCATTTGTTATTTCACAGACGTTTTTTTTCTCAATATTAATCGAAAAAAAGAAGAAATCGAATGTCGAGATTGTTCTTTATCGTTGATTGATTGTTATTCGTATGTTGATAATCATTTTTCATCGAAAAAAAAAGATTGAAGATGAGCTTTCTCCTTTTACATATGTGAATCTCGTGAGAAATAGTCAGGAAGATCTTTTCGTCCTTGGCTTAATCATTGATATGTGGATAGTAAATGTCCATTCTCTCGAGGAAATGAATAAAGAAATTCTCACATCTTCGATTCTTGTTCTTCTATTGATGAGAGAATTACATTGCATATATAGCCTGACGTAATTATTCAACTCTTATTGTCATTCAATGTGACAGGATTCGTTCGTCGCTTTTTTCTCTCCTTTTTCTTTCTGTTTTTTTGATCGATCTAAATTTGATACTATCCCCATCTCATTTTGTCGACATTGACGTCTAAAACATGCTCGTATCTTTCGTATATTAGTCATTCAAATGCCTTTCATCATGTTGACAATCACTCGAGAGTTGACTTGCCATCAATGTGAACATCGAATGTACTATTGACCAGTAACGACTCTTGACTGTTTTGTCAGTTCGTATAAGAAACAAAAAAAAAAGAGAGAGAGAGAGACAGAAAGAAT
>Ga0209952_1002392_pt1 | contig 14148 bp, 17 predicted proteins | sample ThiBiot_750_biof_2_FD_183951 | JGI IMG/M metagenome (GOLD analysis project Ga0209952, IMG submission 183951) | Wastewater bioreactor microbial communities from Cape Town, South Africa - Thiocy_cont_750_biof (SPAdes) | ecosystem: Engineered > Bioreactor > Thiocyanate-remediating >...
TTATTTTTCATTCAATAATGTTTCGTTTGTTCGTTTTGTTTGTTTGTCTATCGGCAAGTTTCGCGACTAACGAACCGTTGAATTGGGCCGATGTAACAGCAACACGATTAGTCTCGTGTTTTTACGATGATTTAAACGGAAAATGGAAAAATGAATTAGCCTGGCAATCGGGAAATACTTTAGAATCCTTGGCAAATTTCATCTCAATTGTCGATTCACCATTGAAATATATTTTTCACGAAACATTCGTCAAAACCGATATGTACGTCGGTGGCGATTGTTTCGACGATTGGCAATGGTGGTTACTCGCTTGGCTGCAAGCCTATTCAGTCGACTCGAATTTAGATTATCTACATCGAGCTGCACAAGCCTATGAAGTCGTTGTGACCAAAGCTTGGAACCCTTCGATTTGCAACGGAGGAATTCAATGGTGTCCAAAAAATGCGTACAAAAACGCGATTACCAATGAGCTATTTCTCGTTGCCAGCATGCGTTTGCATCCGTATGCGACTCTTGTCGGTAAACCAGCGAATTATTATCTCGATTGGGCGATTAAAGAATGGCAATGGTTCGAACAGAGTGGAATGATTAATAAACAATTTTTGATTAACGATGGTTTGAATTCGCCATCGTGCGAGAATAATCAGCAAACAACATGGACGTATAATCAAGGCGTGATTCTGTCGGGTTTAGGACTATTGGCCAATGCAACGGGCAATTCGAGTTTGTTAGCAATTGCACAGAATATAGCGGATGCAACGATTCAATATTTGACTTATTCGGGTCAATTTCTTCGAGAACCGTGCGAACCTAATTGTGATAATGATCAGAAGCTATTCAAAGGAATATTTATTCGACATTTGAGTTATCTTCTTCGTTATTTAACGGATTCGATTCATATTGAAAAATATCAAAAATTTATTGAAGCAAACGCTCAATCGCTTTGGTCGAATAATCGATGTGTCACTGATGGAACATTTGGAATCACGTGGAATAATCAAACATCGACGCAATGCGATGCAAATCGAGATACTTCATCGACATCATCGGCGTTCGATTTGTTTATTTCGGCAGCTCAAGTTCAATCAACAACATCAACTCGATGGATTTTATTAGGACAAGGAAATTGTGCAGATGATAATAATGATTCAATGCCGAATTTCTTCAGCGGTAAAGTCAATGAAAATGTTTGTCGACAAACAGCAGAAGGAGATCAAGGTTCAGCTGCTTATGATTTCGAATTGAAATGTAATGGAGAGACATTCTGTCGTATTCGAACATTATCTGATCAATCGAAAACACCAGCTGGCTTTCAATACGGTGGTGGAAACGCTCGAACTGTGACTCAAACTAACAAAGAAGGACTAACGAATTGTTTTTTAAAAACAGAATAAATAAATAAAGATAAAAGTTTTCTACTGATAAGAAAATTTGCAGGATTCATTTTCATTTATTCAAAAAACCAGTAAGAAATAATAGGCACATGGAACCTTGTCATAACCTCCACCTGTACATGATGGAATTAGATCGGTCGAATCCCATTCTGTACCTTTAACACGAGATATAGTTAAAATTTGTTTCTTATCGAAATTAGTACCATTAAAAACCATTGTTCGTGGCGTCCATGTATAACAATCATCGCATGCAAATCCCATCCATGATATAGAAACAGAATCATCGTTTTTAACTTTGTGCGGTGGAGCAGGAAGCCACACTTCAACTTTGACACTGTTGTTGGCTTCTATTAAAGCAGGTTTTGGTTTATACGATATTCCGAGATCACCATCTCGACAATTTGTTTGCCAATTGTTTGGCACCGATTCAAAATATTGATCGCTTGGTTTTCCGATGGAAAAAATTGTATAGTTTTCAGTTCGTCGAATAAACAACTTCCGAATATCGAATTGGAATCGATGTATTTTTTCGAAAAGAAATTTCTTGACATGGATAAATTTGTCCACTATCAACTTTACATGTTCGATTCGAATACCAATAGTCTTCCTCGATTGATTTATTTGTTGAATGAATCATTGGATATTTAAAATTCAAATAATTTCGAATATGATACGAACTATCGTTGCCCCAATGCTGTGGAAATAAGTCGAACTATATTCCCAATATGTTAAATACGAGCAGTCAGCGTTTTTACCATCTTTATTTACGATTAATTGAACGTAATGTTTTGCTTGTGATGAATTTGGTTCAGCATGACGCATATGTTCCATTACGTATGCAACGACTGTATTCTTTGAAGTTGAATTATGTCGTAAATAAGTTTGTTGATTGATTTCATCGATGACAATTAGTGTTTTATTGTGATCAGGAGAGAAAATAACGGCTACACCTACTATGCGGACACTTTTTGTTACCAATTAAGAGAAAATGTCCGCAAAGGAGAACCGAGGGGTAAGAAAAAAAATTAATGAATTTTCGAAACTGTCCGCAGAATAGAATCGATATAAACTGTCCGCATTAGAGAATCAAAAAATAATTTATTAAGGAAGAGAAATGACGATATACAGAACACAAGAGACTGAACATTCACCTATTACCTGGTTCGTAATCTTCGTTGTCTTTCTCAGATGCATCCAATACGTGAATGTATCGATAACAAAGAGAACGTACTCTCTTTTGATAACCCTCTAAATCTAGTAAATCATTTACATAGTCGTGTTTTGCCTGCATCAGAATGTTTTCAGTGTTAACTGAGTTCAATCGTTTTGGGCGAGTTGTTCGTTGTTGCACCCTTTCTTGTTCCAGCGAAAAAAACAAGGTATCTGAACAATAACTATCCAGTATCATCACCTCGAAAGAGATGATATCGTCTATTAAATCACTCTCTCTCTCCACTAATTACTCCAGTATTTCGATTTCTTCTTTCATTCCTTACTGCGGACATTTTTCCACGATTCTATTTTGCGGACATTTTTTAACATGCGGTCATTTTCTTTCCATACCCCTCGATTCTGCTTTGCGGACACTTTTTTTCTCCAATTAAGAGAAAATATCCGCAATCAAGAAGATACGGAAACATCAATCGAAACATCAATTAACAAGAATATATCTGATACATTACTGTTTTATATAAAATGAATTATTGATGAACAAAAACAAAGAAACAAATAGAGCCGAAGGCCATATATACATTTAGATTCTATTTTATTGATTAAAAAACGGTTTGCAAATGTCTTGATCTATTTCGAAATATTATTTCTCGAATACACACTATTTTCTTGTATTCTTTAGAGACTAACTCTAAACTTGATTATCCCGAAACGCATTAGCTATAAAATAATAATGGTACACGCAGACAAAGAAGAAAAATATGTAATTCATTTTTTTTTCTTTGCTCATACAAATTCCGAAATTATTTGCTAATAAAATCGAGTTAAATGAAAATGATTGTTTTGCTAGCCTATTGAATATCTTTTGTGTCTTAGAGAAAAAAAAGAAATATCTAGACTAATACATTCTTATAGGGAATGATTTATATCGACGATTAATATCGCCTGATTAGTAGATTTAAAAAACCCTCAGTCAGATTTATTCGCATAATCTACATTTAACAATGTTCAATCATTAGTTTTAGTTTTTAAGTGCAAGTAATGTCAAAGAGAAAGAAAGAGCGAGAAGAAAAAATATTTTTTCTTCCTAGATCTGTTTCCTTTTCTTTTTTTTTCTCTCTCTCTCCGTTGTGTTTCGCTATATATATATATATAGAAGCATTAGAAATATTAAACTTGTAGTTAGCTGTCTCGTTCGGTTCTTCTTTTCTATTTCTCATTTTCCAAGTCAGAAATAATTATGAATATCATTCATTAATCATTAACAAAAATAGATGAAGATGCATTTGATTTAATTTAAATTCAGTTCGTATCAATCATTTTCTAGATAAACGACGTTGAATAGTTATTCGAAATACTGATGTTCAAAGCTACATCATCGAAATTATCTGTCAACATGGTTCAAATTAGTTTTCTTCTTCTTGGCTTATTTGGTAAGTAAATGAGACTGATTATTTGATAAGAAACAGAAATCGAACCGAATTTATGCATAAAATTAAGTAAACAGTTGTGTGTTCATTTTTTATGAACAAAGTTAACAAAAGTTCTTGTTTTTCTAAGAAAAAGCTTTTCTTTTCATCTCCGGCAATAAAATCGAGCTGTAGCTCAACATTTCCGTTATTTATTCGAATAAACGGCTCGGAAAAATTGCTCTTACTAGCTATTGTAACTAATACGTCAATGACTCTATTCAATAGCTTATAAAATTTGATAATTAAACGAGTTTGAGAGAAAAAAAGACTTTTAGAATACATAATTATGGTCTTTCTCTTTTTTTTTAGTCCTTGGCAATCGAGCATCGCCAACATACGAAGAAATTCAAGAAATCTATGTTGATACATGTCAAGAAAGCTGCAATATCGTTAAAAATACTGAAGAATCCCAAGAATGTCGTGAAAAATTTTGTCCTAACTACAGTAGTTATTTATTGGAAGGTGTTACGAATGATGATTTAACACCAAGTCACGTTTCAAATAATGAAAAGGAAGTCAACGATTTTTGTGCTACATGGATGATTCATTTAATTCAAGAACTCGGTTGGCAAAAACGAATTCATCTCAATTTGAAAGAATGTAATTGTGCAGCTGGCAAAACTTGTCTTGTTAAATAGATCACAAAGAAAAATATATTTCAACGAAATAAATTTGATGAATATTGAGAATTGAATAAATCTACAAATTTTTTCTTCTTCTTCATTTTCAAACAGCAAGTATAATGCGTATCTTTTGATGTTTTGAAGAAAAAAAATCATAAGAAAAGAAAATACATTCCAAATATACGATGAATAAAATAAAAGTCCATCGATTCAACCAAATATATAACGACATCTTTTCAATTCCTCTTTTCTTATTTTAAATATACCATTATTCATTCAGTCTCTTTGTATATACAATTACCAGTGTTGTTGTTATGGTGATTCACATATGAACGATTGGTTTCTTTTTTTTCTCTTCTCTTCTTTTAGTTAAACTGTTGAGTTGAAAAAAACAATGAAAATCGAAGAAGTTAAAAGTACGACGAAAACACAACGTATATCGGCACATAGTCATGTCAAAGGCTTGGGCTTGAATGAAGAACAACGAGCTATACGAAATGCTGGCGGTCTTGTTGGTCAAGAACAAGCTCGTGAAGTTCGTTTCACAATAATCATCGAATTTTTTTCAATGATCGCATATTTTAGGCGGCGGGCACTGTTGTCGAATTGATTCGTCGAAAGAAAATGGCTGGTCGAGCCGTTCTCTTAGCAGGACCACCTGGCACGGGCAAAAGTGAGTTATTAACGTAAATAATTAAAATAAAACAAAACTATTGAGACATAATAATTGGCAGATGTGCCTTTAAAATAATTATTTTTGAAAGAAAAGAAAATGATATAAATTTGTTCTAATTAGCTGCACTCGCGTTGGCTATTGCTCATGAACTCGGTTCGCGTGTTCCGTTTTGTCCAATGGTCGGCAGCGAAGTTTATTCGACAGAAATCAAGAAAACCGAAGTTTTAATGGAAAACTTTCGTCGTGCGATTGGTCTACGTATAAAAGAAGTGAAAGAAGTTTATGAAGGCGAAGTAACAGAAATGACACCAACAGAAACCGAAAATAGTTATGCTGGTAAACAAAACTAACGAGTTTTCTGTTTTCAAAAAACATAAACTTATCCATTAGGTTATGGTAAAACTGTTAGTCATGTCGTGATCGGTCTTCGAACAGTTAAAGGCACAAAACAACTCAAACTCGATCCATCGATTTATGAAACATTACAGAAAGAAAAAGTCGAACTTGGTGATGTCATTTACATCGAAGCCAATTCGGGTGCTGTTAAAGTATGAATGAATTCGTTGAGAAAAACGAAAAAAAAAACATTTGTCAATTCTAGAGACAAGGTCGATGTGATACATATGCTACTGAATATGATTTAGAAACAGAAGAATATGTACCATTGCCAAAAGGTGATGTACATAAAAAGAAAGAAGTTGTACAAGATGTTACATTACATGATTTGGATGTGGCTAATGCACGGCCACAAGGTGGACAAGATATTCTTTCAATTATGGGCTCATTGATCAAGCCGAAAAAAACTGAAATAACTGGTAAAAAATTGCGCAGTTCTTTTTTCTTTATCTTGTTGATTAATCTGAAATGAAAATTCGCATGTTTAGATAAACTCCGTCGAGAAATCAATAAAGTTGTTAACAAATATATAGATCAAGGAGTAGCTGAACTTGTTCCCGGGGTGTTATTTATCGATGAAGTTCATATGTTAGACATCGAATGTTTTACATATTTACATCGAGCTTTAGAAAGTCCATTAGCACCGATTGTTATCTTTGCAACAAATCGTGGACGATGTCAAATACGGTACGAAATGATCTTCTTTTCTATGGTAAATCATTTCTGTATTTCATTGATTTCAGTGGCACAGAAATTCTTTCACCACATGGCATGCCACTTGATTTACTCGATCGTATTATGATTATTCGTACTCTACCTTATGGAATGGAAGATATGATTGAAGTAAATTAATTCTATTGTTTGTAAATGAATATTTATTTGCTCGTGTAGATTCTTCGTATACGAGCAAAGGTCGAAAATTTAGATATAACAGATGAATCATTTCAAACACTTGCTGAAATAGGAAATCAATCGACATTACGGTAGGGAATTTAGTTAATTATCTTTGCAATCGAAATTTTTTTTTGTTATTTCGATTTATTTAGATATGCCGTACAATTAATGACACCAGCAAATATTCTTGCACGTATTAATGGTAAAGATCAAATCGATAAAGAAGAAATCGATGAAGTACGAGATTTATTTCTTGATGCAAAATCATCGGCACTTTTACTCAAAGAAGAAGATGCCAAATATTTGAAATAAAATTCGTTATGTTATAGAGCATATACTTGTTCACTGTCTTTTTCTTTGTTGCATAACAAATAAACAAAAATATCAATCATGATAACCAATTAGCGTCCCTTAATTGCTGTGATTACTGATTCAACAGAAATTTGAGAAAATATTTCGATAATGAACTATTTAATAATTCTCTATGTGAAGTGTTTCATGTTTATTTTTCTTAATCACTAGTTATGATTTAACATAATAATCACGCTTGAAAAAAACAAAAAAAAATACAAAAATCAAGTACTCAAAAGAAATCATATAACAATCAACGATAATCATTTCAATCATAGATTTTATCCGATAAAAAAAGGGGACTGATAATTGGATTTTGTTTCCATAATAGAAGATGGTCCCAATTAATTAAAATCTAAGTTTCATTATTGGCGCTTAAATTTCCCATGAATGATGGCTTGAAATTCATTAATACATTCAAAGTGAATGTGATATTTTTGAAAATAGAGATCTTTTTGGAAACCGGCTTCTGCCATCATCATTGCATTGGTGTTGTAAAAGTTAAGTAGCAATTCAATTTCAAGTTGTTTTAATTGGGAGGCATCGTTTTCGAACCAATGACGCCATAATTGACTGTCAACGGCCGAGTTTGATCAGGGTTCGCAGTATTCAATATCTGAAAATCAGGAAATCAATCAGGATTTTTGTTTGAAAAAAGAAGGATTTACAAAAAAATCAGGATTTCTGAAAAACCTATCCTCTGGAGACTATACTATCTAGACACAATAGAGCGCATCGAGAGATCAAGGAGGGCAAACAACTTCAGTAAAAATTTGATATTTATCTTCTATGTAAACACTACAGATCACTAGAATCCAATCCTTTAAGAATTTAACAGACAAGTGATAAGCTACTCTCTTATCTTTTAATAATTCAATTGAATAATAATAATAATAATAGTTAGTCATTCTTTTAGAAGAACATTAAATGAACACATAATGCTGCTTTTTTAAAAATAACTTTCAAATAGTTGTGCTAATTTTGTCTCTTTCAACTGTTAAAGAAAGCCACCGTGCATTATTCTACAAGAAAAAACTTTAGTTAATTAATAAAATTAATAAATAAATAAATTATTAAAAATTAAAAATTATTTGCTATTACCCTTGAATCTATAAAGAGAGCTATCATCTTACACCTTTACACTAATTAAATCTGTAACAGATTGTTCTTTTAGTATTTTCTGCATTTTCATATTGACCCCGTTTTCTGCAATTTTAATCTTTTTATTTTTATATATCAAATATAGTATTGATCTCTCTGGATGACAAAAAATCTGCTAAACATTATCATTTGTATATTTTCAGAGAATTATCTGTGCAGGATAAATCAGGACATATGCGATGCCTGATGATAAACTATTTTCTATATTGATAAGACGACAACGACGTAATGAACCGATAGCAACATGTGTAAGAAAATCAATCATTTCATCGATATCTATATGTTTACATGTTAAATTAATTGTGCGTAAATTTCGAAAAATATTTCCATTCAATTTACATCTATATGGATAGTGCGTATTGACTGAACGTAATGATAATAAATTCGGCATATTGTTAATAAGAAATTGATAATGAATGAAACACTGTTTACTATTAAATATTAAGTGTTTAATTGGCGATGGCTTCGTTAATTTATCATCACAATCATCGAAATGCAAAAATGTTGAATGAAATTCTAATATCTGTATATGATCTAAACTCAACGCTTTACGAAATACTTCATGTCTGTGTTTGCTTCGAACATGAATAATCAGATATTTTACATTATTGGGAAAGTATTTTGGCCAGTTCAATTCGGTAACATTATGCAGTATTAATAGCTGAACGCAATTAAATTGACTGAGATTCACAGGGGCCATGTGGTACATATTCGGTATTCGTATGGATTTCACATTATCGACATTGATATTTGGCAAAATATGTTTTCGAAAATATGCATCAACATATCGTACGTGTAATGGTAGGTTTGCTCGATTAAGTAATAATGGCAAATTATGTAGAACATAATTAAAATTTTTAAATATCTCATCGGCATATAGATATCTAAATAGTTCGAGAAGAATATCTACGCACAAATTCTCGCATAAAGTGTGTAATTCGACCATGGCTGTATTATGAACTGACGAGATATATTCTATTTACATCGTCTTTTCTAGGCCGATTACATTCAGTAGATTTTCTTTACTGCTGACTGAAATGTTTAAATTCACGCGTTAGCAATATGTACATTTCTTTATATCACGTTTATATGAAAATAACGGCGATTTGAACCCTTGAAGAGGTTATCGAGGCATTTCAGTCCTTATGGTAAAATATACATAGTCTAGATTCTATTCAGAATCGTCGAGAGAAATGCTATAGGTTAGCAGGAACATGAAAAGAAAGAAATCATAAATATATAGACGAAATAGAATATACGGCCAAACGAAAAGAAAATAAGCACGAATGGAGATGATGTATTCAAAATTTTATACGAGGTCAAAAGATTCTACGCATATTTTATTGTTTAAGTTTACAGAGATCATAGAAAATTATGATTTATATTATGCAAATACTTTGAATGTAATGTAACTATCGAAAAGTAAAAAATCTCATTAACAAAATTAAGCTTTGCAATTAAAAGATTCCATTGTAATAAATAAGAATCAAAGAAAAAAATCTCTCATCACCAATACTGTCATGAAGAAAATAATGTTTGAAATATGCAGTACGATTAAATCTGACAGTGAATTTAATTCCAACAGAATGCAAAAGTTCTATCTGTTTATGTATAGTGTGTAATTTTTTATTATTTATAAGTTTTATTATTTTACGAAGGATTATTCTATTGCGCAGATATTTTTTTAGTGATTCATTCGTGACAGAAAATATGGAATTTCTCAAAGCATGGTTTAGTTAAATAGCTTTGAAATATGGGAGAAGCAACAAAAAAAAACTACTGTGTTTTCTCAAGAAGTTTCTATTGCTTTCGATTCCATTGGAAATAAATAACACTCTAAGCGCTCATTTGTTTTCTAATTATCATTCCAACCTGTAAAATAAACTCACCGTTTCATAGTCGGCTCAATATGTCTGAAGCACATTTGTCAATAGTATATTTATAATAGTACTTTTAAAATGAAGTATTACATGTCTCTTATTTGTAGTAATAAATTATAATCATTTTTCCGTTTATTTTTCTTATGCTATGTACGAAGTATCAGATAAGATTTATAATATGTTTGATCACCTTGAATACAGCACAGTTTATATCGTATAAGAAGAAAACAAGAAAGAAAAAAAATCAAAACATCGAGATTGTCCTTGTTATTTTTTCTTGAGGGTCTTTTATGTGTTCTATTCTCTTTGCTTTTTCCTTTTTTTTACGATTCAAGTAAAGTTCTGTTCAACATGAGCGACGTTCGTTGAATGTGTGTGTGCTTTCAGAATGCTTGAGAGCACAACGACAAGACACCTCATGCCTTTCCATGGCAACTGGTTAAAGTTTGTTAATATTCCTAACGAACACAGGAGATGTTGATTCATGACGATGTTGTGAAGCAAAGAGAGAAAGAGAGAAAAGGAAAGAAAGAAAAACGTTCTTTACTTGTTGCTGTCGCCGTTTTTTTATGCTGAGAATCGTTGTCATTCTCTTCTGACTTATCGATTGTATCAGGTAGGAGGAAGCTGTATGAGTAAAATGATGACGAAGGAAAAAAAAATGAAAGAAGAGAAAGAGAAAAAACAGTATATATGCACTCATGATGAAAAGGAAAAGAAAACGAATGAGTTACAATTTGAAATCATGTTTGCCCGTCTGATTCATAGTTTAAGCATACTCATACCTAGCGAACGCCTTTTTCGTTTGCCCGCATTCGTCATCGATATCATTATCATGTCACTCTAAAGTATATATTCGTATTAGATGTAGTCGCCATATGTTTTATTGAAATTTTGATAGCATAATTAAAGATAAAATACATTTCGATCGCAGTATTCTTTGCATTTGTCATTTTTCTATACGCGTATTAGTCAGAATGTGTAAGTGATATTTTTTTAAACTAGCGCATATATTAAGGGATTTAAAGAGAGGCTTTATGATGTAAAATGAGATTTGTATTCTTTGTAAGGTCTTGATATGAGTATCGTCAAGTTAATGACAAGATTTTGACATGAGAAAAAAAAACTTCAGAACAGCGAAAATATATGATTGATAGTGTAATAACATTAGTGTAAAATTTTCTCCGCAGTGACTATTTTTTTATATACGTAGAAGAACGCAAATGAAACTCGTCATAAAATTGAGATCGAACCAGAACCACGCTAGTTATTGAAAAAAAAGCCAATGTCATTCTGTAATGAATTCATACTCGAAAAAAAAGTTCGTTCTTTGCTCTTATATTCGAACAAATGTTTGATCAACACTGTACCTTTGACAACTGCATCGATAACAACAATAAAAAACATTCGACAAACATCTTATTTTTCTTTTTCTCCTCCTCTTGCTTTCGTCATATTTTCTATTCAATCAATCAGTACGTCGATATAACAACAAAATATTCTCGAATATTTATTTCTTCGCCGTATTTATACGAGAGTTCATTGTCGACCGTTGAAATCAATAATTTCTTTTTTTCTTCTCTCTTTTCTTTCCAATACATCTACGTATATTCGCACTGCATTGAAATCGAATTGCACGATTTTTTTTTCTTTCTTTCGAATATACAAATACTTTCGTTTCAGTTCAATGAACACATCCACGTTAAACATATAATGTGGTAAAGCAAAATGTAAAATTCGATACACATGGAGTGTTCGCGAGTTTTCTTTTCTTTTTTCGCATTTTTTTTGTACATACTCTCCAATCGTTATTTTCATATCATGATACTTTTTCAGATTGATTATGGGTGCCCGTCTTGCACGTTCTGATTTCCAATGGGTTTACACCGACGAACCACATACAACACGACGTCGAGAGATGCTCCGTACGTTAAACATTTCGTATTTTTGCTTGTTTTATCGATGACAAAAACAAATTCTCTTTAGAAAAATATCCACAAATAAAAAAACTCATGGGTCATGATTGGCGTATTGCAGCTCAAGTCGTTGTAACGGTTGTTATTCAACTAACTATGGCCATTCTAGTTCGTGATCTATCATGGAAATATGTTTGGCTTTTAACTTATGTCATCAGTGGGACATTAAATCATTCACTTTCGATTAGTTTTCATGAAAGTATGATTATATAAATCTAGATATTTTCTATGATAATGAATTATTCTTTGATCTTAGTCGGTCATAATCTAGCATTTGGCAACCATCGACCGATGGCTAATCGAATTCTTGGTTATATTGCCAATCTTCCACTATGTATTCCATCATCAGTAACATTTAAAAAGTATCACATTGATCATCACAAGTAAGTAGTATATCGATTCGATTTGAAAACCAATCGAACAGATGATCTTGGAAATTGATTTGCAGATTTCAAGGCGATGATACACTTGATCCTGATTTGCCAACATATTTCGAAGCTTGGCTTTTTCAATCACGTATTGGTAAAGTTTTTTATATCATCGCTCAACCATTACTATACGCTGTTCGACCGTTATTGCGTGTACCCAAACCGTATACACTCTTAGAAGTCGCCAACTTACTCATTGAACTTACTTTCGATGCAGCAATTTATTATTTTCTCGGATGGAAATCATTAGTTTATCTACTTTTCGGTACAATACTCGGATTAGGACTTCATCCTATTTCTGGACATTTTATTTCTGGTAAGAAGATATTTACAGAAGAGAACTCTAGCCTATTCGTCTCTTGCTTTTCTAGAACATTATATCTTCGTCGAAGGATACGAAACTTATTCATACTATGGACCTTTGAATTACTTAACATACAACGTTGGTTATCATAACGAACGTATGATGAATTACATAGATTTTGATTTACTTATGTTTTTTTAAATTTTAGATCACGATTTTCCAAACATTCCCGGCTATGCTTTACCTCAGGTACGGCGGTTTTTTTCTCTCGTCGAACGAGAATAAATTGATAAGCATCATATGTTTTTTAGTTGAAAAAAATCGCGCCTGATTATTATGATAATTTGCCTTGTCATTATTCCTGGGTAAAGGTTTTAATTGATTTTATTCGTAATCCTGATCTGGGACCAAAATCACGTATTCGTCGAACGATTCGTTCGGATGCATTGAAATCTGGCAATGCAATCGATCTGAAAAATAAACACAAAGTGAACGAAATTTTACATGAAGTCGATAATAATAATAATCATTCAACACATTCGAGTAAAGACGATAGAAAAAAGAAGAAAATCGAATTAACGAATGGTATTCATTCAAAAACTGAATGAAAACGAACCAAATAGAAGATCTCTAATGTGCGTATTTTTTTAAATGTTGTGTTCTTTCCGTTTGTTTTCCTGTCTTCAACAAAACATCATGTATCTTTTTTGCACAATGATGATGAAATCTCAGAGGCAATGTTGTTGTCTGTTCTTCTTTTCTTTTTCTCTAGTAGATTTCAGCCTATATGAATCAATCTCATTTTTCTTTGTTTTCAAAAATATCGACGGAAATTCGATCAGTTAACAAAATTGTTTGTGATATAATATTATGTCTCTGCGATATCTGACGCGAAATAATTCATGATGTATTTCTTTTTGTCTCTCTCTCTCTCTCTCTCTCTCTCTCTCTCTCTCTCTCTTTCCGTCCGTGCATATGTTTGTGTTTGAACACAAAATTCATTATCCCATTTGTTCTTGTTTTTCTTTTTTTTTTAAAATTCTGTCAATAAAGCCTTGGTGTTTGATTAGCAAGCAAATGTATCACGACGAGAATTCATGAACAGAAAATGTGTTTATCTACTTTCAATATTCTTCGTTTGTTTTTTTTTTGAGTAGAAAGATAATGCACAGGAGATGTAACAGAGAAATGAAACAAAGAAAAACATAACAATTACCGGCGATAGTTTTTTTTTCTTTGCGTCAGCCGGTAATTGCAAAAAAACAAAAAGATAGGTGAGAAGTTTAATCTTGTTTTGATGCTGTTGAATTGACTGTGTTTTTTAATTGTTGCTCATATTCTTGTTGAGTTTGAACACCTGTACGACCGATTTTTGTTGGACGGGTTACACGTGACCATGGGCCAACATTATCATCCATAACGA
>Ga0209952_1002394_pt1 | contig 14139 bp, 8 predicted proteins | sample ThiBiot_750_biof_2_FD_183951 | JGI IMG/M metagenome (GOLD analysis project Ga0209952, IMG submission 183951) | Wastewater bioreactor microbial communities from Cape Town, South Africa - Thiocy_cont_750_biof (SPAdes) | ecosystem: Engineered > Bioreactor > Thiocyanate-remediating >...
GATTCTAACGAAAAGTTCCGTTTCACAACGATCGTTTAGCATAACACATCCGTTGCCGGAATTGATTTTCAAACGGAAACAAATGCGTTCACGGTCCGATTCGGCTGTGGTTGATTTAGTTCATTCGTCGGACGAGGGCTGGTCCGATGAATATGGGTCCAATCGACATTTATATCGAATTGCATTTTCATCGATTGCATCGTCACGACGACGAAATCGTCGTTCATCAACAGCAACATATCCAATTCTTGAAAATTCCATCGCGAAAGATCTCGATTCCGGTGATACGAGTACGACATTAACATCGATAAAATCACATTCATCAAGTCCAGCTGTGATATCAACCGATGAATATTTGAATAGCAATCGAAAGATTCATTTGCCATTGACGAATTCGAAACCATCGAAAACATTGGAAGCATCGGCAAGTTTTTCATTTAATCTTCTTTTTAAAGCAAAAATCGCCGATACACCTGTGAAATGTATCTGTAAAACGAAGTAAAATACCGCAACAATTGATTCCTTCGTTTGTTTTATCATCTCGTGTCCGTAGATCCAATGATCGAGCAGTGATTCTAACTTGTTCAGGAAAACTAGGTGATGATGAAGTTGCGTGTCGTTGGAAGCAAATTCCAGATTGTGTACGTAGGAAAATCACTTTCGAAATTGATCTTCGATTTGTATTCTTTAGAATCAATGGACGAACGATGTTATCGTTGAAATAAATCCGGATACAATGATTCCTATTCGACCTTCGTACGCACGACAACAGTATCTTCGTGCTCAACGTGATCGATCGATGAGTGTCTCATCGACGAATTCGAAATCTTGAAATTTTAGTTCACTGATGAAAAGAGAAAGAATATAGTTTTCTGTTTATTTATTTTGTTCGAGTTGCTCGTAACGTTTTTTGACAATAAAAGCACTGGCTTTTGGTTGACGTTGACGAGTAAAAAGTCCTTTCATATTTGAACCGGCTATACGTTTTATATTTTGCTCAGTACCGAAATCATACATTGTAAATATAAGTTCACCAACGAAAAATCCATTTGAAGGATTCTTAAGTGTTGAAACTTTATCAAAAGTTCGATGATAAGAAGTCAAAAATTCGACTTGATATTCTTCGGTAAACATCACTGATGGGTCATTATGCAAGCCAACGACAGCTTCTGCACCAAATTCTGTGAACATAATCGGTTTATTCGGATGTTTATCATTCCATTTGATTAACTCATTGTAAATCGAGTCTTCCACTTGATCGAGACGTCCATTTTCTGTATACCAACCATAATAACGATTGATACAGATCATATCACAAAATTGAGCAACATTATCGTTCTCAACCGGATCATTGATCACTACAGTAACAGGTCGTTGTCGATCGAGTTGTTTTGTGAAACTGATTAATGTTTGGAAATAATCTTTAGCTATGGGAAGACTTGAAGCAGGTTCATTGGCTAATGACCATGCAACAACTGATGGATGATTTCGATCACGTTTTAGCAGCTCAACAATAACTTGTTTATGATGTTCCAATGTCGTATTTGAAAAGTATTCGGTATTTCTCATTCCAGTTGCCGGTACTGAGTCAATCACAACAATACCATATCGATCAGCTATCAAATAGAATTCATCAGCAATTGGATAGGGTGCAGTTCGATAGGAATTTCCATGAAACCAACTATGTTGGTTGAAATGTTTGACAATTGAAATGGGATCGTAGCCACGACCACGAATATCACTATCTTCATTTGTATTTGCACCATGAAAATAGAAAGGACGTTCATTGATGAGAAATTTTGAACCATTCAAACGAACTGTACGAATACCAATTGAATCAAGATGATAAACATCTAAGATTGTCTTTTGTGATTGATCAGTAAAGATTGTGACTTTAAATGTATACAAATAACTTCGTTGATCACACGGATGAGTATAATTCATTCCACATGGTTGCCAAAGATGTGGCTTATTAATAATCAATTGTGATTGAATTTGTGTGCTATTTTGAATGACAATTCCATCTTCATCAATAAATTCAACAAGAATAAATACCGATTCATTTTGACCAATTCCACCGATCGTTACAGAATAATTGAGAACAGCTGATCTAGCATTGTAATCACTATCGAAAGCAATACTTTCAGTAGTAATATCGATATCTTCAACAAAGATATTCGATGTCGAATAGAGTAATACCGATCGATCGATTCCCGCATAATTATAAGAATCAAATGCTGCATCAAGATAACGATATGTTGGATTAACAATATGTAATTCAGCAGGCGGCAATGTTGTTGTTGAAAGTGTATTATTAATTGCTACAACTAATCGTACTTTCGATGCTGTTGAATTATTGCTAAGAAATGGATAAATATCAACTTCAAATGGGAGATGTCCACCTGAATGATTGACTGCTGGCTGTCCATTAATCCAAACACGTGCTTCATAATTCGTCGATTGGATTCGAAGAACCCATCGCGATGCTAAATGATGCACGAAAAAATCTCGTGCATACCAAATCCAACCGATATGTTGATGAATAGTGACATTTTGTGTTACATCATTGAAAGAAGATGGAACAGGCATGGGAATCGTCGGTGGAGGAAGATGAGGCAATGTAAACCAGCGTTCACTTTCACCAACACCTTGTTCATCCAATCGAAATGACCAAAGACCATCGAGAGACAACAATTGCCTTGTTTCAGTTTCTCTAGGATATAACAATCCATTTACAGATAAACATAATGCTATCGATAAGAACAGACACAACCACATATCCTAAAAGACGTTTAGAACACAATAAGTAAACGAGCATGCACCTAACGATAATATACTCAAATATTTTATCATTTCACTGATAACTATTTGCTACGAAATCCATTATGTTTTTTTTTCGTTAAAGTGTTGCTCTGGCAAGTCAATACTAGTATCGACTCGCTCATTTTCGTCATCGCAACATGTATTTAATCCGTGCGGATTGTTTACCTCTTGGTAAGTTGTAATAAGCAATTGGCTTCGACGATGGCGAGAACACGACATCTCTCAAGTCTCTACACATCACTCACCCACAACAGAAGAGAAAGATAGACAATGAATAAAGACGTGCGAGATGTCGTGTTTTCGCCATCGTCGAAGCAAATTGCTTATTACAACTTACCAAGAGGTAAACAATCCGCACGGATTAAATACATGTTGCGATGACGAAAATGAGCGAGTCGATACTAGTATTGACTTGCCAGAGCAACACTTTTTATAATCGAATGAAATGATGAGTAAGTTTGTTTTCATTATGTTTATAATTCATAGGAAAAAAAAGAAGAAAAAGAATACTCTCAATTTGAACACTAAAAATGTGTACAGAAAAAACACAAAACAAAGATAAAGCTTACATGACAAAGGAGAACTAACAGATCATAAAACAAAGCATGCGAAAATCGAAAATGATCAATTTGTACAAGTCAAACAAAATTCTTTGCATATTTAATCTCAATACCAAAAGGAGAGAGAGAGAAGATAGACAAGCATGAAAATAATTTCATTAATAATCTATCGCCGTTTGTTTGAATTCAAAGTTTTCCAACGATCGAAATTGGCTCGGATTGAAAAATAAAAAGAAACAATGTCTATCACAGTTGAGAAAGAGAAATTGCACACAATTGAAAACGAAAGAATAAGCTCGTTTTGTCTACACCGATGTTTCAAGAGGTTGTTCTTCCTCTTTCTCAATTTTCTTCGGGCCCTAAAATTAAGCAAATTCATTGTTTGTTTTTTTTTCTGTAGAAAAAATGAAATATCTACATCATAAATTAAACGAGGATCTTTATAAGTTCCACTTTCGTACAAACGTTTGCCAACATCTCGCCCGTTTTTATTAACAATTGTCGTATTTGAAGTCATTTGAGTTTGAATCAAAGGAGTAGATTTCTCTCGACTAGATTGAATATGAATAAACAACAACGAGAAGAAAATTTTGATTAATTTTTTACTTTTGTAATGAAGTCGAAGAAGGATATGCTCCTTTTTTCTGTAAGCCCAAGACTGTATTTAGCATTTCATCAAAAACTTGAGGGTTTTCTATATAAAAACAAGCAAAGTCGAATTAATCGAGACAAAAACAAATTCTACTACCTTGATTAACGACACTTGATTGACTAGTTCGTCGAGGTGGAGCAGTCGGAGGAAGAGGATGTTCATTTATACTTCCTCCTGCAAGATTTCCCGATGATTTTTGATATTGTCGACCCATTTGTCGAAGTGGTGGCGTGTCTTTGCCAAGTCCCGTGCCAATCGAACTCGTTCGACTTTTCATCGAAATCGTATCCGATTGTTGCCGATGAAAACCATTCGTCAAATCTCCATTCGACATTGGCTTTTGTCCATTCAATTGACTCGATCTTGCCGTCGACGGTGCCGACATATTCTTACTACCAATATCTCGCAATCTCGATTCAAGATACCGCATGAAAACATGCACATCTTCCGCTGATTTCACGGCATCGAACTGCGCAACACGTAGACGAATATCGTCGAGTGCTGCGTGAATACGAATATCATTCGACGCTTGCAAACGCGAGAGTAATGATTGAGTTTCTCGATTGCTGTGTGCGGATATGTATGCATAGAGTAGATCGTCATGATCGAGATGAGGCGTATTGTAGCAGATTTCGGAATTTTCGCTCACTTGTCCTGTGTACCATTTCATTGACAATAGTCTCGCATTGTCTTCTTGTGGCAAGGCAGAGAATGAGGTACTGGCAATGATCGGTGGAAAATTCGAAGGTATATGAGAATTTCGAATGGGAAGTTGACTGACACGATTGAGATTGTTTTCGACGGATTTCGATGGAAGATTTGTTTCTTTTTTCGGGTATTGATCGATGCTACTGCTGTATTCGGAAACATTGTGGAAACTTTTCGATAGACGTGCTTGTCGTTTGAATGTCTGTTCATCGAAATTGGTTGTTTTCTCGTTTCGAATGTGAATGATACCGTCATCGTCCATGGTGTTCTCATCCGATGGTGAATAGGTCGATGAAACAAATGTACGAAGATCTTTGGTTGATATTGATAATGGTTGATTGAGATTTGAATCATGAAGAGAATTTCGACTCAAAGAATTTCGAATTTGTTTGACTAAGGCATTGGTATCGGCGATTGTCGAACGGGTTTGCTTGCCGTTGATAGCAACCGTCGATGACGAACGAATTGGTGGTTTTAGAGCCTGATTTGATGGAGATGATGAATGTCCGTTGGTTAGATTCGGTTGTAAGGGCAATGTTTGAGATTTAACCATGGTCGTTGGTGGGAGTTTAGTCGAGGCAATACTCGAGTTTCGAGATGATGAATCTTCGCTATTTAATTTACCGACGAAATGTCGAGCTGATGGATGACGATGAGTGGCAGTTGGACCGGTGAAATAATCGGTTCGATTGAGAATATTATTGACAGTATTAACATCGAATTTCTTGCGAATCGTTGCCTTTTCGAGTTCATAGATTCGATTGGCTTTCGTCGGCGGTTGAGACGATTGCTCGACGGTTTTCGATGGTGATTGTTGTTGAGTGTTCATTAAATGAAGTGGTTTCAGTGTTCGTGCAGGTATAGGTGGTGGTGGTGGTGCCGGTTGTTGTCGAGATTCGATAATAGTTGGAACTGATTTTGAAATTTTCAAAGATCTCGTCACCGATGACGTCGTGTCGGATTCAGTCGTACTGATATCCGACGAATGTTCGACAATTTCAATATCATCATAGTAGATAATCATATCGCCCGAAATCTCCGTAATTCGTCCATCGTCGATACCATCGGTTCGTTCAATGACCATTTGTGTAATGATGTCAAGTGGTGGAACACTCGAATCACCGATGTCCTGCGAACTTGTTGGACTTCGTGTTGTTACAATAATTGGTTTGGGCTAGAAGAAAAGGATCGACATGAAAAATGAAAAGAAACGATTTTTTAGACATACGCGTCCCATTGTTTGTGTTTCTTGTGATGTTTTCTTTTTTCCATTTGTTCGATTGAATGAATGAACTGGCGAATTTTCATTACTCGTTGTCGAACTTGTAGTTGTTGTTGTTGCTTGACGTCTGAGCTTTTCATCTTGATAATCATCGTCTTCGATATCATTGAGAGTATCATCGATTTCTTCGGACGACGCTTGTTCGTTATCCGAGGATTTCGATGCGTCTTTATTCTTTCGTTGATTCACATGATGAGAACGTGAATACAATTTACTCGATGTTGATGATCGATTATTATTATTATTAGAAGAAGCATTATCATCATCATCATCGTGATTCGATGTTGTTTGTTTTTGAGAAATTTTCTGTTCAGATTCCGACGGACTTTTCGTATCGTAGAAACGTTGAACAGCTTGAACAGCCGGATAAGCTGCTGGTTCTTTTTTCGAACTTTCTGTTAACGATAGTGATTCATCGTCTTTGATCTCTTCGGAAATCACTTCATAGTTTGTACTCGATTCACTGGCTGATTCGCCATGAAACTCAAAAACACGTTCGATCGTTCCACGAATAAATTGCAAATCATCATTACGTGATGCGGATAATTGATCATCATCGGTTGATGGATTATCAATTTCCTGATAGACATTCTGTGTTGATTCAGTTTCTTGAGTGAAAACACGCGGTGGTGGCGATGGCGGAATCGGTGGAGACGAACGTGTTCGGCCTCGGCTCGTTTTCGGACGAACAATTGGAGCTTCACGTTCTAATCCACCCACCGGTGGCGGTGGCGATGGCAGCGGTGGTGACAACGATCGAACACGTTGATGTTGTTCTGTTGTTCGTGGATAATCATAATTCGATTCGAGATACGGATTTAAATGTCGAAGAGTGTTTAATGTCGTCGGTGGATATGCTACTGGACTGTGATGAAGTAAATGATAGCTCGATTCAGTCGTTGTTGTTGTTCGATTGATTGGACTGACAGGTGCACTTCCGATTATGTAAAGTGTGTGATTGGGATGAATAGCGACTGTTGTTGTTTTGTTATCGTAGTAGGAGCCGACGGAAAAATGTCGATGACGAATTTTCGGTGTGTAAGTTGTTGTTGTTAAGAACGAACTCGATGTGTCCGAATAGGGATAAAGAAATGAATGTGTATTTGTATTAATTTGAAGTGATGTTGATTTCTCTGCAGAAGTATAAAGTGGAGGAAGAGTATAAATTGGTAATGCTTGAGAACTCTCCAGTACAGTTTTACTCGATGTCTAGAAAATTACATGCGCAGATGTTTAATGTGTATAATCTCTGATACTTACATTATCTTCAACTGGGATGACGATTGAATTATTTGGACTATGCTCGGAATAACTATTTTCATGTTCGACTTCGTAGAGAATATCTTCTTGAATCGGTCGACGATAGTTCGCATTTAATAAAAGATTCGATGGTGTTTTCTCTTGTGATTCATCGTCGAGTTCGTCATCGATGAGTAGATCATCGAGATCGGTAATCATAATCGATGAATTACTATTATTTTGATTGAAACCAAATGGATCGACTGTCGACGAACAATGAAATTCATCAGTGAATCCAGCATCATCATTTTCTAATGTATAGAAGCGGTTTGTTGCCGACATAGACGTTTCTATGAATTCATCATCGTTAATATTTCGTGGAGAAAGTAAATCAATGTCATTTATTTGCGTTTGTAATGTTGTTTGATCGATACATGTTGCTATTGAACCGTCATCGTACCAATTTGAACTGTCAACAGGTCGAGATTCATTCGACGGTGAATTTTCATTAACTGATGAACTTGTGGAAAACGGTGGCAATGGTGGGAAATTCTCCATGCCGACGTCAACCGAAGGGATGATGGCGGTCTTTTGTTCTTCTATTGAAGCGACAATGATGTCGAGATCTGTTAGGAAAAAAAAAGAAGGAAAAGAGGGAAAATGTAAGGATAAAAATGAGAAAAAGAAAAAGAAAAAGTTCTATGAAATTTCTTCGAACGCGCGTGTGTGTGTGCTAACGTCCGTTAGTCATTCTTACGTTTTTCTTCTTTCTTTTTTTCTTCTTCTTCTTCTTACATTCCTGTTAGCGTTGAACATTTCTTATTCACAACGATAACCGCTTATTTTCCTCGCGTCAGGTAATGAAGATAAGAAAATGACACACGCGTGTATACTTATGTCTATATACACTCTCATGTATATATTAGACATTTAATCACAGGAAAATGAGTTACGTGTGCCACTAGTTCTGGTCATTTCGTGTCATAGATCTCAAGAGAATGAAATTGACATGCAGTCTATCTTTTCTTCATTAACTAAGAAAAAAAAATGAAACTAAATGCAGCTAAGAAAGACTAATTTATCTAAGCTCTTGACGATGGTAATCATACATCTGAGAAAGAATTGTTCTTTCACATCGAGACGTTGACAAGAAAAGAAAAATCGAGATGTTTTGTTTAAATCTATAGACGATGAATGAATGAGAGAGGCAGGCAGGCAAGGAGAAAATATTGTTTTTTCAATCTCTAATATTTCATCTCTAGTCTTGAATTTATTGATTCTCTTTTTGTTCTATTCAACGACTATTTGACTTTCTGTTCTGTTTCTACAACTATCGAAAGTGCAACTGCCTACACGTATGTTGTGACGGATTTTTAATCGTCTTTTCTTTTCGATTCAAAATAATCTTGAAATAGAATAATACGAAACGATGAGTTCGAGAATATGCTGCTTTTAAGATGAGAAGTAGAAGAAAAAATAACATACGAGTAAAATCTCGATTTTTTTACTTTTAATTCAGCAAAGAGAAGAATAATACAAGTACAATCAAAAAATGGAAAAGAAACCGTTGCTCTTGTTTAAATAGAAGAAAAAAAACTAGTGATTTTTCTTTGATGAAGTAAAAAAACGGTTCTTTCTTCTTTTTTTTTCCTATCGTGCATTCCTGATGTTAAGACAAGTATCTATTTCCTCGAGTGTTCCTCAAGGTTTCATATATTTACTTACCTTCAACGCTCGGTTCTAACGTTTCAGCGTGGCTTAAATCTGAAAGTGAACTATGCGATGACAATGTTTCATCGTCGAGATGAGGTGTTGGCGTTTCATAAGAAGTCATTGAAACAGATGACGATGACGAATCACCTGCCCGAGCTGTATGGTACGACAACGATGACGAAGCGGATGATAGACATTGCTCATTGACACTTGTACATGATGAAGAATCGGTGACTAAAAGATTTTTTTCGATTGGATTTGTTGATGACATTGAATGAACAATTTGTTTTGTTGGTATTGCTAAAAAAAGAAAGACGTAACAAATGATTTCATTTCGTCTATTGACTCTTGTTTCGTAACAAATTTCGAGTGTGCTTAACACTTGCTGATAAAAGAGAGAACGTTTTCGTCATAAAATCTCTCATCGAAATTTGTTGGGTGTTGCTTGTTGTTTTTTATAACTTCGATAGACGAAAGAAACTTACGTTTGATAGCAGTATCTAAGAAATGATCGATTGGCTGATCGGGAGGCACAGGTATTTGCGAGATTGTTCGTCGTTTAATCGGAGGTCGAATATTTCCATTAGAAATTAAAGATGTTTGAGGATGTTTGGAAGTTAATAATGATGATGAAAAAGAAGAATCCGGACATTTGGAATCTAGAGAATGAGATGAAATATCATGAAAAGAAGAGTTTTTAATAACATCATTCTCATCAGTTTTCTTTTTCTTGTGCACTCAAATGAAAATCTTCAATTCACAGCAAAGATATCGTTTTAAACAATCTTTAAATTAATATTAACTCCAATCAAAGGTCACAAAGATAACATAGAAAATGAAATTGTCGACGAATGATCCGTTTTCTCATCTCGTCATCGAAGAGTGAGAGAAAAAAGAATCAGAATGAATTAATCATGAATACATTGATCGTGTCGTCGATATATACTATTTACTTTGAGCTTGCTGATCATGAGAACAGTAGAGACAGAACCAACAACGAGACTATCGACAGGTGGAGAGACGAGTGTCTATGTATGTACATGCTTGCCACTTGAATAATAAAAATGTGAATCGAAGAATAACGATGACTCGTCAAATAAATCGTAAAAAAAAATTCATTCATTCTGTCTCGCATTTGTTCATCCCTATTTAACATCTCTCGTCTTCATCGATCTTAAATCGAAGTCTAGTCGACAGAATGAATAAAAAAAGAAGAAGAAACTGCTTCTACTTATGCTTTCGCATTTCTCTTCTTCTCTTATTTGCGAATACATATACGCACGCATAGATCTCTCTCGCATGTATAATGTAATCGATACCGTCTTTCTCTCTCATCTGATGAAAATATGTGTCGATAGGAATATGCCTGGAAGTAATAGTTGTTATTAGAAGAATAACAACATCCGAATACAATAGAGTGTCGGCATTGGATCTGTAGATTTTCTGTTGTTGCTGTTGTCCGGAATAATATACTCATTGATTAGATGTGTGTCCATGAACAAAAAAAAAGAAGTGATGCCAAGATATTTTTCTTCGGTAACAGCTTTCAATTGTCATTATTAATCACGCGTAAACATCGAGAGCGAGAAAGAGATTTCTTGGTTAATGACGAAAGAAAAAGAAAAAAAGATGAAAAACGAGAACATATTCCTACATGCGTATACGAGCCTTGTAATGAGCAAATACATATGTCCTGTCAATATAACTGTACAATATAGATGACAGCAATGAGAAAAATAAGCGTACATCACGTTTTTGTCCTTTGATCTGTTGATCATGATGAGATCTCAACGTGATGTATCTCAGTGAAATTAATATGATTAGTCAAATCAAATACAGAAGAGAATAAATATCAGTTGATGATGATATTTAACTGAGTAAATAATCTATTGAAAACACGGAAGAGAAATTGAGCGATTCTCTCTCTTGCGCGTTGTCTCATCGAACTGATTATATAATTCGATATTGTCGAAATTAAATATATTCTCTTTTCGTTTGACATTAATTGAATTTCACTTACCATTTTGTAGATGAGAAAAGATTTTCGGTTTGTACCAAGTTGATGATTGAGCAACACGTTGCATACCAGGCGCATACGTTGTCGGCGTACCATTTGAATTCGATATTCGTCGATTATTTATAATGACATTCGTCGTTGTTGTTTGGTCCGAGTTTGATATGGTGGAATATCGACGAAATGATGATAATTTTTCTGAGTATGCTTGACTCGATGAACGATATCGATGAGACGATGATGAGGATGAGGATGTATCGTTTGATGAAGACAAACAAATCGAATCATTGAGATTTTGAATTGGTTTCGAACGAGATACTTGTCCGTGAGATTGACTTTTTCGTAAGATATTTGTTGATGTATAATCGGGATTGTACCAATCAGGAATAAGTAATTTATTCAACGACTTACGTAAACGTTGTTCATAGTCGATAAATTTTTGTTCATTTTTCAATTGATAAACTTCATCAATGGCATTGAAAACACTTTTGAGATAAAGTTTTTCTTCTAATCGAGTCATTTTCGTTCGTTAAAGTTCATTGACGATAAGACGAAGAGCAAAAGAAAGATGTCTTGACACTTACTAAACATTGAAAATAAAACGAAGTGAATGATCAAAAATGAAATGAACCACTCCTACACGCTTTTGCTCGTCAAATAAATACGAATGACTGAGTACGTTGAAATATGTATACACTATTTCATATCATTCGAAGGTAAGTATATGTTTAGACGGAAGTTTCTTCTTCTTCTCTTTTTTCGTTTGTGCGTGTGTGTGTGTACGCGTATTTATTTATACAGTGGATAAGAAAGAAATGGAAAAGAAGAAGAAAAATAATAGCTCATGTTCAAACTGACCAGGCGTCCTGTCAATTTATATGCATACACAATATAGTCTGCTTTTGTGTGTCGATCAATTTTCTTTATGTACAAAAAAAAGAGAATCAAAACGACAGACGTGTATTACACAGTTTGATATCTAATCCAGGCTAAACATACTAAAATCGTTCATGACAGTAGATTTGTCATTTTATGAAGAAGAAATTCATCGTCGACATGATGTGGTCAATGAAAATGCACGGTAGTAACGTATAATTAGTGTGAACAATCGATAAGAAATCACATCGTACTCTCATTTAAATATTCTGCTCGAATAATTCGAAAGAAAAACAAAACACACTTTCTTGTTTTTGCCGGCTGTTTTTGAAGTGAACAATGTGCATTATTAACACTTTGACACTTAAAGAATCAAACTTGAAAACAAAAAAAAACGAAACAGACACACACGGAGTTTATTTCAATGTTCAATCGACAGGAAGCTTCAATATCATCGTCCTTGCATAATTAAAGGATAAGTCCTATTAAAAATAAAGACAAAAAGTGCCACTTGAAGTCTTCAACACACCTTTCAACTCGCATCAAAGAGAAGAGAGAGATTTTCTTGTCGGTATAATTTATGAATCTGTCATCTCCGGAAATCGATGAACGTGTTCGAGAAAACAAAACGACATCGATTGAAAAGTCTTTCTTTGATGATCAGCTTTTGTTGTTTTATTCCACATATACATGTATATACGTATATAGCAAAGAAAGAGAGAGAAAGAAAAAGAAAAGAAAATTAACCAAACAACATCTATTTTTTGTCATTTTCATCTTCACTGAGTTCAATGATTTCTGTATGCAAACGTTGGCCATTCGAACAATCAGTGACCATAACCAATGGTAAGGCAAGACTAGTTAATTTTGTACTACATTCAGATAAACGTTCATCAACGAGACTGACTGCCGTCGAAGAATTTTCTTGTTCTTGAAGACGTACATATCGTCCGCCATGAGAAAATATTTGTTTATTTGTACAATTCAAGGCATAACAATTGGCAATCGGACGTGTATCTGTATCACTTAATGTTTCTTCGGAAACGATATGTTTAGCAATTGATGTAGTAACTGTTCCTTGATTGACATTGGTTAAATCGATTTTCAATGGGTTATATGTTTGAAGATAATGCTCTAATAGACTTTTGTTATTAGTTTGAATGTGTTCTTCGGATAGAGATGTTTTCATTTGCAGTTGTTCGTTTTGAAATATGAAATCACTGTGAGAAAATAAACTATCCGAACGGTAGATGAGTGGCGATGGTCGACATGAACCGTATGTATTCGGTGATATGATAAAAGCTCGACAGATTTTTTCGTTGGACAACGAAGGTGAATCGTAATATAAATGTGTAGATTTCCAATTTGATATCAATCGTATTATCAACCGACTTAACATATAAATAATGATGAAAATTATCCAAAATAAAACAATCTAAATAAATAAAGAAATTCCTCTTGAGTTTTATCGTTTTTCTTTGATTAAAAATATTCTAAAAATAAATATGATGATTATTCTTATTATAAATCGTTAATGATGAAAGGATAACTCGTTTTGCCATAGAGATTTAATTATGAAAAAAGCCGTCTTAGCCCGATTTAGCTAAGACAACAATCGAATATTTTTCTTTCCCAAGGTGCTCGTTTGTTTTCCGAAAAGTTGACTTACAAGTGAAAGTATGAAAAATGATCGTTGAACAATGGTAAAACGATGTATTAGCCACGAATGTTTATCTGACAAAAGTTGATTTCGCGTAAAATTTGGAAGATTTTTCGATTGTGTTTTATTAAACATTGACGAAATGATAATCATCGATATTAGTTTACGACAAATAACATCTAAAGAAGAAGAAAAAGGATCTATGGCGTGCAGAGAACAAAAAAGAAGCAGAAGAAGAAAAAAAAGAGATAATTCATAAAAAAGAAATTATTGCACGAATATATTACGAGTTTTCTTTCTTTTCTCTATTCGGGTTGTAACATGAAAGAAAAGTTCTCGTTTTTATTTTCTATTGATATTCTTCTGATGATCTTTAACACGAATGTCCAACAATCGGTCAAGCAAAAAAGACATAATGACGTTTTTGTGAATCGATTTGAGATGAGAATTTCGCTGCATATACTACTATTGATCTAAAGAGACCTTACTTGTCCCATGCCTGTCAATCGACATATTCGCCCTTCATATTGTTTATATTCAATCATATTTGGCGCGCTCTCTCTTTCCCCTCTTGGCGTTTTTTTTTCATATTTATATATATATATTGTTCAA
>Ga0209952_1002415_pt1 | contig 14056 bp, 12 predicted proteins | sample ThiBiot_750_biof_2_FD_183951 | JGI IMG/M metagenome (GOLD analysis project Ga0209952, IMG submission 183951) | Wastewater bioreactor microbial communities from Cape Town, South Africa - Thiocy_cont_750_biof (SPAdes) | ecosystem: Engineered > Bioreactor > Thiocyanate-remediating >...
GGAAGGGAGTGATCCCCTTGAACTGACCATCGCCCGGGCAACTCATGTCCACCAGCCCGGAGATCTGCTGTCCGCCAGCCCGGAGATCAACTTTCCATCCACCCGGAGTTCTCGATGACCGTTGACACCATGCGGCAGGAACGCGCATGGGGGTTGCCACCGCCAAGCTTGAGTAGCTCGTCGCGTTCGTGAAGTCGGGGAGGGAGACGGCGCGTGACACCACACGTGACACGAAACGTCGTCGACTGGTGTGCTTTTGGGGGCTCATGCAGTGTGCTCGTGTGGGGATCGTCGCTGGTCGAGGGGTTGGTCGGGGGTGGCGGATGGCCTTCCAAACTAGCTACGCGGGTTCGATTCCCGTCGCCCGCTCAAGCCTCTGACCTGCACTTATACTCTTTGGGTATGCATTCGCGGCAATCTGTGGTCTAGCCGAGTGAATGATGTGGCTGGTGCGTGACACGAAATCGAGTCGGCTGGTGATGCTGACTCCGCGCTGGTGAGGACTGTTGCTGCGGTGGGCCCCGGCCCTCCGACGGTGAGGCAAGCAGTATCCGGGTCGACTACGGGGTGGATACCGAGCTCAGGGTGTGACACCACGCGTGACACGAACTCTCCGTGGCGCCGGAGGTCGGGGCTGCCAGCGCGCTGGCCTGCAGGAGGCTGGCGAGGCGATAGCTCGCAGGCTCTAGCGATGCGCGTCGGTAACGTCGTATGACTGGTTGGCGACGTTCTCCCCGGAGTGACCGAGGGGGATTGCGTGGCGCGCAGGATCGGGGGACGCGGCGGCGGCAGTTCGAAGGGCAGCGGTGGCGCTGTGACTGCCCTTCTGGCGGTCGGCGTCGCTGTGGCGCTGGGAGTGGGCGGTACGAGTGCCGCCGGCTCGGGGTTGCTCGGACCGGGTGGTTCGGCGTCGGTCAGCGGCCGCGGGTCTTCCAAAGTCGGCAATCAGGACTCTGCCGCTGCGGAAGCGCGGATCGTCGCTCGCGGTGTACGGGTCACCGCGCGAGTCACTGACGACGCCAGCAACTGTGCCGCGCACGCATACGGGCAGGTGCGTGACTTCCTGACGGCGAACCCGTGCGTGGGTTTGCATCGAGCGTTGTTCGAGGTGCGCGACCGCAAGGGCGACGTCGTGCTTGTCGCGGCGTCATGGGTGGAGATGGCGGATGTGGCGACGGCTCGGCGCCTGAAGCAGCTCGTGGACGCCTCCGGGTCCGGGAACGTCGTGGAGCTGTCGCGAGAGCAGGGGCGATACCAGGCCGTGCGCTATACCGGTGACTTCTACGCCTCGCGACTTAACGGTGCGGTCGTGTCGAACGCTCAGGCCCAGCCGGTCGCCCGCGGTAAGACGGGTTTGGCATTGACCGTGGTGGTCAACGATGCCCTCGCTTGAAGAAGAAGCTCGCGTGGACGAACGAATTCGTATGAGGTGACTCCTGGACGTGGCACGGCCGTCGTCGTCGTCGTCTTCGACCCGGTGCGCAACGGCAGCCGGGAATGGCCTGTCCCGGTAGATGCCGTCAGCTGGCGCGGCGGCGCTCTGCGGATAGGCCGGCGCTGCTGGTGAGCTGGCTTGCGCGTTGGTAGGAGATCCCGAGGACGGCGCCGAGTTCGCGTACGGACAGTCCGGCGTTCTTGAGCTCGGTGGCGGCAGCCCGGAGTTCGGTGGCTGCGTGGGAACGGGCCTGGGCTTCGGCGTCGCGGGCTCGCTCCACCTCGGAGAGGTGTGCTCGCACGCTGTCGGGGAGTTGGATCCGTACGTCGAGGTCGACGGAGCCGGGCTCGAGACCGGTCATGATCGCGATCAGGTCGCGGGCCATGTCGTCGACCTCGTTGATGGTGCGGGCTTGGGTGACGCGGTCGATCTCGGGCACCTCGATGTGCCAGAACCGCCCGTCGCGCGACACCAGTGCGGTGTAGGTGCTCATCGTCGCCACCAGCCCTTCCCTAGCTTCTCCTGGCACTCGCGGTAGATCCCCTCGGTGGTGCGTTCGTTCACCTCGCGGTGGCGGGGGATCGGGATGATGACGCCGTCGAGCGAGTAGATCGTGTGGTTGGCGCCCTCACGGTCGAGGACGAAGTTGAGACCCTGCTGCTTCGCCTCCCTGGCGATGCGCTTCACGATGTCCCTCGGCTTGGTCACAGAGTAAGTCTATCCCACACTAGACGCAAGCCGTCAAGCCCGGCCTAGACGCATCGGATGCGGGCTGGCGCGTGACACCACACGTGAGACGAAACGCCGTCGACAGCTGGGGTTGCAGTGGTTTCTGGACTGCTCTGCGCGTTCGCTACCCTGCACCTCCTATGAGGGGGAGGGTCAATGCGGTCAATCCGTGCGCTCGTGGGTGTGCTGGGCGTTTCCGCCCTGCTGGCAGTGGCGATTACCGGGACAGCCACAGCTTCATCCGTGAAGACATGTGACGTGCCGATCCGGTACGTCACAAGCGACCTGGCCGGCTGCGATGCGCCAGCTCCTTCTATCGCCGTCGTTAAGCGCTACCGTCCCGCCACGTACGCGACGACTCGGGCCGCCGTGATTCGACATGTGTGCGAACTGCTCAAACCTCATGGATTGTCGAATCTGAAGATATGCAAGGTGCCCACCTACCTTCAGCATGTGAGCGCTGGAATTCTTCCATATAACCCTGCATCGGGGGATTCGCCCGATGTGATATTCAACAATAGCATCTACTGCAATCCAGGCGACACGGCGACGGGCGAACTCCGCAACGTCCAGATTGCGAGTGGTTACACGTACAGTTCGATGCAGTCGCCGGATAATCCGAACAGCATCTATGTGAAGGTCGTCCGGCCGCCGACCGACTTCGACTACACGAAGCACCCAACCGACGCGGACCTCATTAGCTTCACTTTCGATTTCGTGTGCCAGGACACTGCTCTGCCGGCTCACGCGTAGCGCTGCCGCCGTCCGGCCGGCGCGTGACACCACACGTGACACGAAACGCCGTCGACGGATGCGGCTGTAGCGGTTCCCGCAGTGCGCTCGTGTGGGGATCGTCGCTGGTAGAGGGCTTGGTCGGGGGTGGCGGATGGCCTTCCAAACTAGCTACGCGGGTTCGATTCCCGTCGCCCGCTCCACCTCTGACCAGCGGTTTTACCGTTCACTCTGGATCTTGTTGTCGGTGTCGTGATATTAAATGTAGCCTGTGTTGCTGCTGTCGTCCTGTGTCGGCTCGTGCGTGTGGAAGCAACAGGTGATGTGCAGTAGGGCTACTTGTGAGATCCGTGATGGGGTCGTCGTAGTCTCGCGCACTGGCGCCAGGGTATAGCGGAAGCTAAACTTGGGTCCGACGAGGCGATGTGTGGGAGGTCTACCTGGCCGACGAGGTCGATCGCTGGCTCGACGAGCTGGCGGTCAACGATCCGGAGAGTCGCCGGCAGGCGATCTACGCCATCGAAGCTCTTTCTGAGGGTGGTCCGAACCTGGGCCGGCCGTTGGTGGATCCCAGGCGATGGGAGTGACGGTTGGGAGGGTCAGTCAGATCGAGAACGGCGAACTGGCCGGGATCGATGTCCTCGACCGCTACGTGAGCGCGTTGGGTGGAGATCTGCAGATCGTCGCGAACTTCGGGGACGAGCAGATCAAGGTTGGCTGATTACGTGATGAAGTAGCTACCGAGTCCGGCGGCCTATGACCGCACAATAATGCACATCGCCGTAGGCGAATCCGTGCCAGGTCCGAATGCGGTTCGATTCCGTGCCGTGTGGCTCGGCCTGAGTGGGCTTGATCGAGCTGAGCGGGAATCTCGCTAGGCGCAATAGTCGCAGTTCTCGGATGTCGGCAGTTCGGTGAAACATCTTGGGCACTTGGGTCGTTGGACCGGCTCTTGTATGACCTGCCGTGCCCGCCGCTCGTGCTCGGATTTCGTTAGTGCTGGCTTACCGCCGTCGGCGGGCAAGTCGTCGGCGTACTTCTGGTAGCACATCAAGCGATGTTCCGCCGCGTAGAACTCGATGTCCTCGGCGGGCTCGTCTGTGGTTATCTTCGGCGCGTGGGCGTAGCCGGAACCGATCGTCCCGTCCTGATGTACGCACAGTGACGTCAAAGGCGGTTCGCGGTTCGCCTTGGCTCGGCGTGCTACCTCCTCCAGCAGCTTGCCGATCCAGTTTCGCCAGCAGCATCCGGGTCTTGATGCCGGAAACATGGGACGGATAGTAGTGCTGAGTGCGCTGAGTCCTTCGTCCGTGGTCGCGGACGCGCGCATGTCGCATGTCGATCATGCCGACCGATCCGTCGCACCGTGCACGCGACACGACCAGGCGGAACCGGACGGTCGTGGTCAGCGCCACGCCTTATGGTCATTGGATCAATCGTGGTGCGAAACATCGCTGAGCCAGGTCGGGTAGCCGGCCCAGCCAGTGGTGGGGCGTCCGTCAGCTTGCGAGCAGATCTTTGATGACGTCGTCGATCCACGCGCGATCGACGGCGCAGTCACCGCTGCCGGCGAAGTGACCCCACACGCCCGGGATGACCCGGACCTCCCCGTTGGTGATGTACTGCGACGCGTACTCCTCGTCCTCCGGCGGGAAGTACAGGTCCTTCAGGCCGGGCATGGCGATGAGCTTGGCCTTGATCGATTGCAATGCCTTGACGTGGTCGCCGTCGAACCCGGGCGTCTGGCCGATGTCGCCGTACTGCCAGGTCCAGAGCATCGACAGCAGGTCGTTGACGTCGCGGCGGTCGAGGAAATGGCCCTCCCAGTACTGGACGAGGAAGTCCTCGAGCGTCGGGAACGCCAGGTCGATGCCGAGCCGGTATGAGTGGCCCATGTCCGTGTAGAGGCGGTCCCAAAAGAAGGCCTGGGAGAACCCCCAACCGGCATACACGCGGCCCGTCCTGCGCAGGTTGTCCTCCGGCTTCGCGTCGTAGAAGCCGCCCTTGAAACTGTCGCCGCCGGTCAGGGCTGCCTTCACGCCCTCGAGGAAGACGAAATTGTGCTCGCTGGTCTTGGAGGAGCCGCAGAACGGGGCGGCGCGTTGCACCATGTCGGGATAGCTGACCGCCCATTGGTAGGTCTGCCCCGCGCCCATCGACCAGCCGGTGACAAGCGGCAACGTCTCGATCCCGAAGTGCTCGGCGACCAGCTTGTGCTGTGCCTCGACCTGGTCGTAGAACGTGACGTTCGGGAAGTTCGCCTTATCGTGCGGGGGCGGCGTGTTGCTCGGCGAGCTCGATAGCCCATTGCCGAGCATGTTCGGGATGATGATGAAGTACTTGCGGGGGTCGAGGGCCATGTCCTCGCCGACTAGCCACTCGTTGTCCCAGTGGAAGCCCGAGTACCACGTCGGATAGACGATCGCGTTGCTCTTGTCGGCATTCAGCTCGCCGAACGTCTTATAGGCGAGCTTCGCGTCCTTGAGGGTGTCGCCGTGCTGGAGCGTGAAGTCTCCGAGATCGAAGGTCTGGTAGTCCTGCACGAACTCTGCGGCCATCTGGGACGCCCCTCGGTCAGAGCGGAGGTACTTCGAACGGACGGTAACGAGCCACCGGGGGCCGTGTCTAGGGTGTCCCACTGACGGTGGTTGGTCACGCGGGGAGGACACGCACGCGCACTGTGGTGACCTGCCGGTCGTGGCGTCATCGGAGCGGAGCAGGTCGAGCTCGAGTGGCCGGGACCTTGGGGCTGTCATCAGTCGTGACGGCGAGTCGGTTGTGGTGTCGGCCGTGCAGGCGGCCTCGTGTCTAATCCCGACAGCGTGCGAGTTCGGTGGCGGCCGCTCGGATCGCAGCGGCGCGGCGTCGCCGAAGATGTCCTCGACGGAGGGACGGGTGGCTGCTTGGCCTACGGCTGTTGAGGATCGGTTGCCGACACGGTGCGCATCTCCCGACGGTCGAGGTATGCGTGCTCGGTAGGCGTGAGCGCGGCTCTGACCGTAGTCCCGAGCCCCTCGTCCGCGGTCGCGAATCGACCGACTCACCTGACAACTCCACCCTCGGCTGCTACGTCACCCTTGACAAGATCGCGCAGGCAGGTTGCGGTCGATTCTCGTCACAGGAGGTGACCCGATTGCCGAGCGGGTCGCTCGGTTGGCGGTCGTGCGGGTGGTGGATACGGAGTAGGGATGCGGGGGCACCGGACGGTCAGGACCTGGCCCGCGCCTCCTGTCCCGGATCGCCCGGGGTCCACGTCCGCTGCCGGTGGAACCAGCGCCACGATCCGGCTCCGTGGACGAGGGCAGACCACGGGGACCTCTGTCGTCGCCCCCGTCGTGCCGGCTCGCCGGGCGACGGCCCGCGGAGTGTGGAGGGCCCTCAGCCCACTCATCACGTGAGGAGATGACGTGAGTCGGCAGAGTTTGGCCAAGGCTCATCAGAAGATCCAGGAACTGTCCTGGGAGCCGCAGTACCACGAGCCGTACATGAAGTACGGAACCGACTACACCTTCCGCAAGGCCGCCAAGAAGGACCCGCTCAAGCAGGTTCTGCGGTCCTACTTCCCCATGCAGGAGGAGAAGGACCACCGCGTCTACGGCGCGTCTGACGGTGCCATCCGCGGGAACATGTTCCGCCAGGTCCAGGAGCGGTGGCTGGAGTGGCAGAAGCTGTTCCTCAGCATCATCCCGCTTCCGGAGGTCTCGGCGGCGCGTTCGATGCCGATGCTGTTCCACGTGGTTCCGAACCCGGAGCTGCACAACGGCCAGGCCATTCAGATGATCGACGAGGTTCGGCACTCGACGATCCAGCAGAACCTGAAGCGCCTGTACATGAACAACTACATCGACCCGGCGGGCTTCAACAACAGCCTGCGGAACTTCCACAGCGACTACTGCGGCACGATCGGCCGTCAGTTCGCTGAGGGGTTCATCACCGGTGACGCGATCACCGCGGCCAGCATCTACCTGACGATCGTCGCCGAGACGGCGTTCACGAACACGTTGTTCGTGGCCATGCCGGCCGAGGCTGCGGCCAACGGTGACTACCTGCTGCCGACGGTGTTCCACTCGGTCCAGTCCGACGAGTCGCGCCACATCTCCAACGGTTACGCGACGCTGCTGATGGCGCTGTCGGATGAGGACAACCGCCAGCTGCTCGAGCGCGACCTGCGTTACGCGTGGTGGAACAACCACCGCGTCGTCGACGCGGCCATCGGTACCTTCATCGAGTACGGCACGAAGGACCGCCGCAAGGACCGTGAGTCGTATGCGGAGATGTGGCGCCGCTGGATCTACGACGACTACTACCGTTCGTACCTCGTCCCGCTCGAGAAGTACGGCCTGGTCATCCCGCACGACCTGATCGAGGAGTCGTGGCGCCAGATCTGGGAAGAGGGCTACGTCCACGAGGTCGCGCAGTTCTTCGCCACCGGTTGGCTCGCCAACTACTGGCGCATCGACGGCATGACCGACACGGACTTCGAGTGGTTCGAGTACAAGTACCCGGGCTGGTACGACAAGTACGGCGCATGGTGGGAGAACTACAACCGCCTCGCCGTGCCGAACGGGCACAACCCGATCGTGTTCGAGGACGTCGACTACGTCTACCCGGCCCGGTGCTGGACCTGCATGGTCCCGTGCCTGGTCCGCAAGGACATGGTCACCGCCGAGGTCGACGGCGTGCACAAGACCTACTGTCACGAGGTCTGCCGCTGGACCGACGTCGAGGCGTTCCGGGGCACCTATCAGGGTCGCGAGACCCCGAACATGGGCCGACTGGTCGGGCACCGCGAGTGGGAGACGCTCTACCACGGCTGGAACTGGGCCGACCTCGTCTCCGACATGGGCATGGTCCGTGACGACGGCAAGACGATGACGGCACAGCCCCACCTCGACTTGAACCCCAAGAAGATGTGGACGCTGGACCACCTGCGTCGCTGCCCGCCGTGTGGCAGCCCGAACGTCCTGTTCAACGAGATGGACGACGCCGGCCGCGCCGCGTTCATCGACGACTACCGCCGTCAGGGCCCGGCCGGACGACCGGCACCCCCCACCGCCTGATCGCGCGGATCAGGCGCCTGGCGTCGTGTGCCCGCCGAGCACAACCACCGCGACAAGCTCACCAGCAGCAGAGACCGGAAGGAGCGGACGGACCATGACCACGACACAGGAGCAGCCCGTCAGAAGCGTCCCGACGGTGAGCTTCACCGACGCCGAGGCCGGCGCGAAAGTGTTCCCCGACTCCGGGGCGTCGGCGCGCAGGTACAACTACTTCACTCCGGCGAAGCGCAAGCAGACCCACTACGAGGACGTGACCGTCGAGGTCCAGCCCGACCCCCGACACTACCTCGCCCAGGGCTGGCTCTACGGCTTCGCCAACGGTGAGGCCGGCTACCCGCTGACCTGGACCACGCTCAAGGCGTGGGGTGTCGACAAGCCCGAGCCGCAGCGCGGCCCCGGTTCCGGCGGTCTCCCGAAGGACTTCGAGTGGCCCGCCCACGGCTGGCACGAGTTCCGCGACCCCAACGAGGAGTGGGAGTTCACCCTCTACCGCTACAACGCCAACGTCGTGCGCCAGTTGAACCAGAACATCGAGAACGCCCGCGAGGCCAAGGCGTTCGAGCAGTGGTCACCGAACTGGGTGCGCTTCGTCGAGCGCCACATCGGCGCCTGGATGCACATCGACCACATCCTCGGGCTGTACGTGTTCGCCGCGTGCAACCGGTCCGCGCCGACGAACATGCACAACACCGCGATCGCCGTGAACAGCATGCACAAGATCCGGTCCGCTCAGGACCTCGCGCTGTACAACCTGACGTTGAGCGAGGAGATCGAAGACTTCGACGGCCGGGCCCACCTCGATGCGTGGAACAACGACGGCGAGTGGCAGGGCGTCCGCGAGGTCGTGGAGGCCCTGACCGCGATCGACGACGACTGGGGCGAGTCGATGTTCGCCACCAACGTCGTCTTCGAGCCGTTGCTGGGTGAGCTGTTCCGCAGCCACATGGTCCAGCAGTTCGCCGCCGCGAACGGGGACTTCGTGACCCCGACGATCGTGGGCGCCACCGAGTACGACTACTCCCAGCGTGACCTGCGCTGGACCCAAGCCTGCTTCGGCCCGCTGACCGCGGACAAGGAGTTCGCCGCGCACAACGTGACGATCATGCAGGGCTGGCTGTCGCGTTGGGTGCCGCGCTGTCTGGAGGCGGCACGCACCATGGAACCACTGTGGTCCCTGCCCGACATGAAGCCCCGAACGTTCGAGCACGCTCTCGACCGCGCCCGGAACCGGTTCGCCGGCATCGTCACCGAACTCGGGCTGGAACTCTCCCAGGAGCCGGACACATGACGACCGCAACTGCGCAGAGCCCGTTCGCCTCGAACAGTTCACCCTCCAACATGTGTGGGGTGACGCTGATGAACAATCAGGTCGGGGCGATCGTGGCCGAGATGATGGGGCTCAAGGACGGCGTCACCATCACCTACCTGCCCTCCATGATCCGCGTCGATGCGGCGCAGCGGATGGACTTCGTCTACTCCGAGATCGACGAGGCCGCCGGCGAGGACGAGGAGTGGTTCGACGCTGCCGAGTTCGAGGAGAACATGTCGACCCATTACGGTCGGATGGTCCATGAGGACGGCCGGACGATCATGTTCGCAAACCCGGAGGACGCCGCCAAGTACCTCGGTTTTGATCTGGCGGTGACCAGCTGAATCCGCACTCACGTGAGTTGATCGATGGGTTGGAGGGAGGGTCCGCCGGAAGGCGGCAGGTGCTCGAACAGGGAGAAAAAGTGAAAGCGACAATCGGTGATCACATCACAGTCCATGGCCAGCATGTCGGTGATGCAAGCCGCTTCGGTGAGGTGCTCGAAGTCTTGGGACCGGACGGGGAGCCGCCGTATGTGATGCGCTGGGAGGACGGCCACAGCGCAATCTTCGTCCCTGGGTCCGGGGCGCTGGTGGATCACGCCCCAACAACCACCGAACTGGAACACCTTCGTCCTTGAGGGGTCAGAGAGGCGTCAGGTAGGGACCGGGAAGCTGATCCTGGAGCCACCGCGACAGTCGCCGAAGAGGGGCTCTGCGCCCGCGAGCCCGCGGTCACCCTCCCCGGGTCGCGACGCTGCTCGTCCTCGGCTGATTGATCTTGCATCCCGGGCACGGGATGTCACCGTATCGGTCGGGCTTCGGCTCTGGGGTCACTCCAGTCGGGTCAGGACGAGAAGTGCGACGTCGTCGTGGGTCTGGTCGCGGCCGACGAGTTCGGCCATGATCATCGCTGCTACCGTCTCGGCGCCTTGGGTGGGCATGGCGCGGCGGAGCCGGTCGAGACCGGTGTCGATGTCTGTGTCGCGACGCTCGACGAGCCCGTCGGTGTAGAAGCAGACGGCCGCGCCCACGGAGAGTTCGAGATGGGTGACATGGCGGGGAAGTGTGGCGTCGACACCAAGCAACAGGTCGTGGGGTAGGTCGACGAGCGCGGTGTCGCGACCGGGCTCGGCCAGCATCGGTGGTGGATGACCTGCGGTCGAGATGAGCATCCGTTGGTGTCGGGGGTCGAGGACGGCGCACAGGGCGGTCGCGAGCGTGGTGGGCTCGTAGTAGCGGATGTACTGGTCGACTCGCGTCAGGAGTCCGGCCGGCTCCTCGCCGTCGAGGGCGTACGCGCGGAACACTGTCCGCAGCCTGCCCATGGTGACGGCCGCTGGGAGCCCGCGGCCCGCGACATCGCCCACCACGATGCACACCTGACCGGACGGCAGCGGGAACACGTCATACCAGTCGCCGCCGACCTGACCTTCGCCTGGCACGTAGCGAGCCGCGAGCTGAAGACCGGGGATCGACGGCAGCGCGGGTGGGAGCAGGCTGCGTTGCAGTCTGGCCGCGGCCGTGCGCTCGGCCTGGGAGATCTGTGCCTGGAGTGCAAGCGCGACCCGGTCCGCGACGAGTTGGAGCAGGTTCACGTCGTCGTCGGTGAAGCACCGTGGTGTCAGTGTTCCGACGTGCAGCACGCCCAGGACGTCGCCCCCGACGAGCAACGGCACGCCGAGCAGGGACCGGATGCCGCGTCGCACCAGAAGTGGGTTGTGCACGTTCGCAGGTGTGACGTCGTCGAGGACGACCGCTCGTTTCCCGGCAGCGACGCGACCGGCGAACCCGACGCCGAGTGGGACGCGCACACCCTGCTGGACCTCTTCGTCGATGCCGCGGGCCGCGGTCGCGACGAGTTCTCCACCGGAATGCTCGAGTAGCAGTACGGCGGACGTGTCGACGTCGAGCACGGCGCGTACCCGTTCGACCAGAGTGTTGAGCAGGTCCTCGAGGTTGAGATGGCCGAGGTCGCCGCCGAAGAGTGCGTCGATCCGGCGCAGCCGCTCGACGCCTTCGCCGCGCGTGGTCGACATCCGTCAGACCCTATCGCTAGTACTGCAACGGCAGTTGCGGCGCGTCGTGGGATGCTGAGGTCTGTCTGGCGGTGATCATCACCCCGTGGTGGGTGTTGCCGGGTGGGTGGCGTCGTTGGATGCCGTGGTGGAGCTGATCTCGGGGCGATTCGCCAGGTCCGAGCCGCGCCGGCGGGTCGGCATCTACCTGCGGGGGCTGTTGGCCGGGCTGGAACGGAAGAACGGCTGGACGCTGGCCGAGCACTCCGGGGCGGTGTCGCCGGACGGGATGCAGCGGTTGTTGCGTACCGCGGACTGGGACGTCGACGGCGTGCGTGACGACCTGCGCGGCTACGTCCTGGACCAGCTCGGTGACGACGTGACCGGGGTGTTCATCGTCGATGAGACGGGGTTCATCAAGAAGGGTGTGCGTTCGGCCGGGGTGCAGCGCCAGTACACCGACACCACCGGGAAGATCGACAACTGTCAGCTCGGGGTGTTTTTGGCCTACGCCAGCAACAAGGGCCGGGCGTTGATCGACCGGGAGCTGTACCTGCCGACCTCGTGGACCGAGGACCCGCAACGGTGCGCCGACGCGGGGATCCCGGACGGGACCGGGTTCGTGACCACGCCGCAGCAGGGTGTGGCGATGCTGGCCCGCGCGCACGCCGACGGGGTGCTGACGGGATGGGTGACCGCGGACGGGGCGTACGGGCAGAACCCGACCTTCCGCTCGTGGCTGGCCGAGCGTGGGGTGCCGTTCGTGCTGGCCACCCGCAACGACGACGTGCTGACCAGCCCGGACGGGCACCGCCGCCAGGCCAAGGTGCTGGCCACCATCGCCGGACGGGGCGGTGGGTGGGAGCGGCGCTCGATGGGGCCCGGCGCGCACGGCGAACGCATCTACGACTGGATCGGGGTCACCCTTGACCCCACTGGGCTGCCTGCTGGGTGGGGCCACTGGCTGCTGCTCCGCCGACAGACTGCACCTGCGCCCGGCAAGACCGGCAAGGAGTTGGCGTTCTACCGCTGCGCCGGCCCCATCGCGACTCCGTTGCGGGAGCTGATCCGGGTGGCCGGCGCGCGGTGGGCGATCGAGGAGTGCTTCCAGACCGCGAAGAACGAGGCCGGGCTCGATCAGTACCAGGTCCGGGACTGGCGGGCCTGGCACGCCCACATCACCCTGGCCATGCTCGCCGCCGCCTACCTCGCCGCCACCCACGCCCAGGAGGCCGAAAAGGGGGACCCGACGCCGGTCACGGCGGGCTGATCCCGTTGTCGGGCAACGAGATCCGCCGCCTGCTCGCTGCCCTGGTCCTGGCGCCCGTGGCCTGCGTGACCAGCGCGATCACCTGGTCGAACTGGCGACGCCGACGACAACACCAGGCCCGAACCTGCCACTACCGACGGCGAGGTCAATGCCCACCACTCTGAACGACAAGCGCCGTTGCAGTACCAGGCAATCCGCTCGACCAGGTTGAAAGAGCTCAGTGTCTCAAACCGGCCCAGCCTTATCCAGGCATCGCGCCGCCTGTCCCCGGGCCGGCCGCAGAGCGCAGACGAGTGCCCGAACCCGTAGTCGACCTGAGGCGAGCTCAATGACACCGTGAAGTGACACCGGTGAGCGGTCCGAAGTCTTGCAGGCTATCCGGGGGCCGGTGCTGCTGCCGGCGTTTCCGGGTCGCAGCAGCGCCGCGAGCGGTTCCCCGGTGCCGCTCGGGCGGTGGTCGACGAACGCCCACAACGGGTGATGCCTGAACCCGCGCTTGAACGTCGGCGCGGCGCCTTCCTTCTCCGAGTGCGCGGTGACCAGGGTCGCGTCCACGTCGATGACCAGCGGCCGGGCCGCGTCCAGGTCGTGGTCGCCCGAACCTGCCACTACCGACGGCAAGCGCCGTTGCAGTACTAGTCGCACGGCAGAAACCCAGGGCGATCATCATGCTCGTGCGATTGTCGCGGCTTCGCGGGTTTTGCAGGAAGTCCCGAGTCTCGTGAGACGTCGTTTACGACCGAATGATCATCAGGCGGCTGTGGAGTCGTCAGAATGGCTGATGGTGTCCACGGGTCGAGCGACGTTCTCCAGCGTCTCGCATAGCGACCGTAGGGTGTTCATGTAGCCGTTGATGGCGCGGAACTGCTTCCCGACCGAGCCACTGCATGTCCACTTAGGATGCACCGCACGATTTGAGCCTTAACGGCTTCTGCAGCGTCGACGCCGTGGTGGACTCGCCGCGGTCGCCGGCCGGGGCGTCGTCGTCTTCGATTCGGTGCGCAACTGCGGCTGGGAATGCCCTATCCCGTAGACGTATCAGCTGGCGCGGCGCCGCTCTGCGGGAAGGCTGTTTCCGCAGGTGAGCTGGCTGGCGCGTTGGTAGGAGATCCCGAGGACGGCGCCGAGCTCGCGTACGGACAGTCCGGCGTTCTTGAGTTCGGTGGCGGCCGCTCGAAGTTCGGTGGCGGCGTGCGAGCGGGCCTGGGCTTCGGCGTCGCGGGCTCGCTCGACCTCCGAGAGGTGTGCTCGCACGCTGTCGGGGAGCTGGATCCGTACGTCGAGGTCGACGGAGCCGGGCTCGAGGCCGGTCATGATCGCGATCAGGTCGCGGGCCATGTCGTCGACCTCGTTGATGGTGCGGGCCTGGGTGCAAACTAGTGGCTTGTCACGCAGCCCTGGCCGGGTAATCGGTCCAGGTTCGGATCGGTGAGTCGGTGGCGAAGTTGACCTTCGGTGTGGCTCGGGTGTTGTGCCAGCGGACGTAGCCGGCGATGGCGGCGTT
>Ga0209952_1002432_pt1 | contig 13961 bp, 17 predicted proteins | sample ThiBiot_750_biof_2_FD_183951 | JGI IMG/M metagenome (GOLD analysis project Ga0209952, IMG submission 183951) | Wastewater bioreactor microbial communities from Cape Town, South Africa - Thiocy_cont_750_biof (SPAdes) | ecosystem: Engineered > Bioreactor > Thiocyanate-remediating >...
AGCCAAGTAAAAAGAAAAAACACCCGTTTTTTGTCTCGAAACAATTCGATTGATAATTTAAGGTGAAATGCATGCAGGCGATGCTGTTTATTGTGAAGAATGCGGTGCTATTGCATCACATTTAAGTAAAATTCAAAAACAAGACGATGATCAATCACAGTGGCAATGCGAATTTTGCCCGAAATTAAACATAGTCGACATCGAACAGGCTGACTTGCCGAGACAAGAAGATGCAACATATTTAATAGCACCAGCACCGGTTGTACACGGTTCTGACATGTCTGGTATCGATGATTCTATGGTCTTCTTTCTAATTGATATCAGTGGTTCAATGTCATCGACGACATTAGTTCAAGGGATATTCAATCTGCCCAATGCATCGAGACAACAAGAACGAGCTGCCGAAGCATTCGGTGGTGCACATATGATTCGACAACGTCATCAAACTTATGTTACACGTTTACAAGGTGTACAGATGGCTGTTGATGCGAATTTAGATAAACTCATTAAGGATACGCCAACACGACGAGCAGCTTTGCTAACATTTAATCATGAATTAACTTATTATGGTAGAAATTTGGTTTTCGAGAGATTTGTTTATTTTGATTTGAGGGTTGGAGTTGTTTAGGTGATGGTACACGAGATGAACCTTTGGTTATTCGTGGAGATAAATTGAATAATGCTGATGATTTACTGCGTGAGGCTGAACGAGAAGCAGATAATGAATTGAAACCTGTTGTTCAAACGAAAGTTAAATTAACTGAACGTGTTTATGATCTTGAAGAAGGTGGACAAACAGCACTGGGTCCAGCTGTTGTCTTTGCGCTTAATATTGCATCGAGACGACAAGGTTCAAAAATAGTTATTTGTACCGATGGTAAAGTTGTTGTTTTTTGACAACAAAACAAAAATTTTGTTTTTATTCTTGTTCAGGTTTAGCTAATCGAGGTTTGGGCAACTTGGAAACAGCGCAAGATGACAAAGCTGAAGAAGCTGTTAAGTTACAAGCTCTTGCAGACGGAAATCATTTCTACGCTGAATGTAAGATTTCAATTGATTGTTGATTTATTTTGTTGATCTCTGAATATTTAGTAACTGAAAATGCTCGAGCAAAAGGTGTTAGTATATCGGTGATTACAATCAAAGGTAATTTTTGTATTGATTACCATTGTTTTATTCTCTCGCTTGGCTAGGTACTTCATGTTTACTTCCCGTGATTGGTCAAATGGTAAAAAATCTCGACAATTATTCTAACTGAATAACTTCGTTTTTTGTGTTTTTTCTTTAAATTCAGGCTGATGGTACAGGTGGTAATGTAACAATCGTTGATTTGTTGAATATGCGCGATGAATTCGCATCGATACTTGATCAACAAGTCATTGCAACTAATGTCGAAGCGACATTAATCGTTCATCGAGGTTTATATATCCGTAATCTCGATAATCCAGAAGAAAAACTCGAAAAAATCAAACGTGATGTTGGTAATGCAACGAAACAGACAGAAATTACGTTCGAATATGGTGTTCGAAATAAAGAAGGCTAGTTTAGAAGAAAAAAACATAAGTAACAAACATCTGCTTTGATTTAGAAACGAAAGAGAAATATAATATCGACTTGGATCAATTACAGCAATTACCATTTCAAGTACAAGTGACATATACGAGTGCTGATGGTAGTAAAGCAATGCGAGTTTTAACTCAATTGAAAGAGAAAACCGATAATCGAGAAGTTGCAGAAGTCAATGCAGTTCGTAGTGTGATTGCAGAAAATCATATTCGAAGTACGGCGAATGATATGATGGTAGCTGTGTCTGATGAAGACGATGATTATTACACTGCGTCATCACGACTGACGCGTACGCGATACGCAACACCTGTCGTACAGAAACAACGTTTAGCTTATATGGATAATTTGAATACAAAAGTACGTTCACGAGATCAAACAGATCAATTCAATGAAAGGTTTGCAAAGAAAATTATCGATTTATTATTGAATTTTATCTGTTTTTTTTTATAGACGTTGGAATAAAGCTAGTAATGAGTTACAAACGCATGTTGTTTCATCTCGAGCTCGTAAAGCTATTACACCAAGATCTGTAGTGCCAAGTGTACTTCCACCACCTCCTCCTTCATCATCTACCGAAGAAAAAAGCTCCGGTGGTTCAGTTTTTAATAAAGTAGCACGATTTTTCACTGGTAGTACAAAAGAAACTTCGGCAGAACCGAAAACTGTGGCGTTTTCAACAACAACAGCTGAGAACGCAAAACGAAGCTACGGATTTGCGACATCAAATTTAAGTCTATTCTCCGATCAACATTCGGAAAATCTCTATCGATATAAAAATATTTCATCGGATTACATGCGTGAAGAAAGTCCACCACGTCAAGATGACAATACTGAGCGACGACCGCCATCAGCAAGACGACAGAATGTTGAGAATAATAATGAAACATTAGCCTCTGTAACCTATCCTACTCGTGCTGCAGTACGAGAAGCGAGACGAGCTGAAAAACCTAGAGCTCTACCAGATACGACTGGTCATTTCGAACCGAAAATTGAGAGTAAATCTGCTGATAGATCTGAAAACGCTGAACAAGATGAATCAAAACCGAGTGCTGATAACGATCATTCCGAAAGTGAAAGATTATGAACAAACTGAATTCAATTTTTACAAAATATATAATTATTCGAAAAGTTTTCTTTTTCTTATTGTGATATTTTGTTTTTCAATATTTTTTAATTTAGAAATAAAGCACATTTTGTTTTCGTAGATTTTCAATGAATAAATAATAAATTCTAACGATGATTATTCTAGATCGATTTTATTAGCTCAGGAAAAGAACGCAATGGCTCATTTGACTTCAATCAATTCAAGTACGTGATAGACAACAAAGATTTTCTTCCAAACTTCAATCATTAAACATGTAGAACTAATCGAAAAATAATGACAGCTAGCCAAGTCGACTCTAATAGACATATGATAGCTATATAAAATCGATCCTTTTTGTCAATGTCTATGAAAGAAGATTATGTAAACATTTCTTTCATCGTAATCGTTAACATCTGTATACCTATAATATGAATGAGAGAGAGAAACGGGATTCTATTTTTAGTTAACGATGATGTTCAATTGTTAATTAATGATTTGCTCGAGCAAATTCACGTGATGAATTCATTGTGTGATCAGATTTCGATTAAAATCGAACCACGACATCATAATCTAACGAAAAAAGTTCGCAATCGATCGACAACATCATCATTAAGCAAACGAAAACGTCGAATCTTTTCGAGTTCAGAAGATGACAGTTCATCTTCATCGGACGAATCATTTGCGTCTGAAGATCATAAGTCTAAACTCGTCAATGAAGATTCCGAAGATGACGATGAACAAAAAGCTTTGAATAATCGTCATGGACCACGTACTCGACATGAACTTGCCATTGATGAACTTCCACCGATTGAAAATCTAACGATTACACTCAGCGAAGAAACACCAATTGAACTCATCGGACATATTCGTCATATTGTCGATGAAAAATTAGTCATTATCGAATCGTTACTTCATTCACCACCGTTGAATGACGATAGTGTTTTGTTCAATTGTGATCGTCGTTCAATTGGCTTAATATTTGAAACATTTGGTCCTGTGGAAAAACCGTACTATTCAATTCGTTATAATGATATTAATAATATTAATCAACGTCAAATTGAATTAAATCAAGAAGTTTTCTATGCACCCAAAGAAACAACATATACGAAATATGTCTTTGTACAAGAATTAAAAGCGTTAAAAGGATCGGATGCATCATGGGAAGATGATAATGAACCGCCAAAATTTGCGATTGATTATAGTGATGATGAACAAGAACGTGCTGCTAAAGCCGTATTAAGAGGAAAAAGAAATCTAGATGAAAGTTCCTCTCAACCAATGATGGATACAGCAAATAATGATATTAATAAGTAAACAAAAAACGCTAAATGATAAACGAATAGAGAACTTAATCGAATTAGAAAATCCTTTTTGTTTAGTGCCACTTCGAATTATTCGAATATGGAACGCGGCCGAGGTCGCGGTCGTCATCGAGGTTTTCGTCGTGGTGGTGCTAATGTCGACAATCAAACTCGACTTCCACCCTCAATACCAAATTGGTTTCAAAATACATCAAATTTGTCGCCATTTCAGTATCCAACAACAACAATAATGGCACAACAACAATCGCCTTGGCAAAGCAATCAGAACTATTCGTCATTTGTAGGTGGTCCGCATTTTTCTAATAATGATACTAATAGACAACAGCAACAACAACAACAACAACCGTTTCAAAACAATACATCTACTCATAGTGCTTTTCCTTGGATGTAAAATGTTTGCATCCGTCTTGTTTTTTTTTTTTTGTTTTCTTTCGTTGTTATCAATAAAAAAATTGTGATCATTTTGTTGAAATTCTAGTTTTAATTAGCATATTGAAATCATTCCTATCATGTATGAGTGCATATGATTTGTTTAACATAGAAATTCTGGTAAAATGAATATGAATCAATATAATAGTATTATTCTAACAAGTGTAAAAAGAAATCATTCTGACATATAGTAAATGGATTTTAACAGAAGGTCAAAAAGAGGAAAAATATATTGCTAGTGTTATTGACATTGACGAAGACTAGACTCAATTAAATAAAATAATATGCTTTTGTAATGCTTCGTCATATATTTTCCTGTAGTTAAAATAAGAAAAACATATATATATATAGATATATATCTATATTTATTTATCAAAAAGAAGACTTTTCTCATGCGTGCGTACGTATGTATTCTCATATTGATTTGTCAGCATGACGTCTCGACACTCCAAAAAAATCCAATTACTACAACGATTGTCTTTTTTATTAACCAATTATTCATGTGTATGCATTTTCAGGCCTATTAATCACTGAATGATCATTGTCGATGAATGCCGATGAAAAACCGAATTAAGTAGGTCGATATTCACTCATCATTCTTTTTTTTTATATTCTTGTTAAATAAAGACAATGAGATGACAATAGAGAATCTATTCAGCATTTACACACGATTTTATTTATTATTTGTTTATGAAGAAAACAGATAGGAGTAGTAGTAGTAGTCGTTGGGGTTAAAAGAAAAAAGATACCATCTGTATATTTGACTATGTGTTAGAAACAGATATGCTTTTCATAGATATACACTGTGTTATCATGTGAATCTCTCAGCATACACTGCATCAAGCAAAAAAAAAGGATGCATTAGAAGATCCATTACGAAGGGAAACACAAACATATGTACAGATTTAGAACAGTTCTCTGTCTGTATGTCAGTTTTTTTTATCTGTCACCAAGCAGACAATGAAAACACATATGTGTGTGTGTGTGTACATCAATCAGAAAATCTTCTACGAGCTCTCTATAGTTGAATACAAATATAAACTTGTTTTTATTTATCTTGTACTTGATAATATTTCTCTCGATTCGAAACGTGCATTGTATAGATGAGAAAAACATTTTTCTTCATTTTTTTTATTCCATGAGAACAAAAGTAATGCGCGAGAAAGACAAACGGGAAATAGAATGCGTTGAACGTCATTGATGTGTGTCGAGCATTATTAACATGATAGTGAATGAACAATCGTTTATCAACCATATGAGCTGTCATTCTCGTTTCATTGTGTCGTTACTTTTCTCCATTGTATTCCGAGTATTCACAATAGTATTCGCATCGTTCTCTTCGTAAAAACAATGATGAGTAGTCACCACCATCACCATCATCATTATCATTATTGTGTATGAGTTACGCTAACATTGCATGCATTTGTCTTTGATCGTCAAAGAGAGAAGGAGAGAAATAGTCGGAGGAGGGAGAAGACAGACCCTAAAGACTGGTATTGTTATTAATGCTGTTCAAAATGAGAAGAAACGGCAGTGAATGCGACAAAAAACGACGTTTCTACTATCGTCACCGTCGTCGAAGAACAAGAGCAGAAGTAAAGGACTATCGTCGGTTCCGACCGAAGCATTCGTACGCTCATAATACAGAAGAAAAAAAAACGTAAAGAAAAGCAAAAGAAAAAAAAACCAGAAGAACAAAAAGAAGAAAAAGGAAAAGAAATAGAAGGAAAAGACGAAGACGAAGAAGAAGAAAAGAAAGAAGGAACAGCCGAAGAAAACAAAGAATAGTAGTGGTGGAAGAAGAAGAAGATGCTGCTTGCTTGTTCGCTTGGTTGAGACGAAGCTCCTTGTCGAGGCGAACATGAAATCTACATTTATGTTATATGTGTAGAAGTGTGTCGACTCAACTCGTCTTCGAAAGGAAGCGAACATGCGTCCGAGATGAAGAATTCCGGTGAGAATTAGAACATACGCGTAAGAAGTGCGAAAAATTCAGCCTTCGCCTTTCTTCTCCCTCTTCTCTTGTCAAAAGACAGGCGCACTTCTAACTATACACTTGTCAAGAAATTTAGGTAATAGTTATAGTGAGATTGTATAACAAATGAAAATAGATAGCTACTGTTGTGTGTGTGTGTGTGTTTGTTTGCATTTTATTTAAATGTATACGTGCAAAAAAATCTCAAACGATACTTTTCTTCTTCTTCTTCTTCTTCTTTGCGTATTCATTCGCGTCAATTTTATTCAAAGCATGTAACAGAGAAAGAAGGAAGCAAGAAAAAAAAGAAAGGATAAAAATATAGTTTAATTAGTTAGTTAGTAAAAATTCAAGCGAAGAAAACTAGTGATGAGTTTGAAATAACTGAAAAGATGACGACGACGACGACGAAGAAGAAAAGGCTAATCTCAATATATTCTAAGTTGAAGATTGTATAAATAAAATATCGAAGATTAACAAACGATATCGATCAATTTATGTGGTAAGTTTAATCGGAAAAATATACATAGAAAAAGAAAATAATGTATTTACAGACAAACAAACAAATAAATAAGGAAACTAAGATATTATAGTTCATGATTATTTAATACATCTTTTAGTTATTCACATTTCTAATCACGATCTTAGATTTCATTAGATCATTCTTTTTTCTTTCTTTCTTTCTTTTGTGTTTTTGACTATGTTTGTTTATCTTTGGTGTTTCTTTTTTTTTCATATACGAATATTTGTTTAGTTAGTTAGATTCATTTGATCTTCAAAGTTATTTTGTTGATTATTTTCTATGTATTAGCAAACATTCTTTTATATTATATATGTATTTTCATTGTTATACATTTAACAGATGGTCAGTAATTATCTCTGGACTTGTCTCTTCAATCCGTCAAATGCGATTGACATAATAAGAATATTCTTCTGTACATACATATCCATCTCATAATCTTGTCAATAGAAGACAATCGAATAAAAAAAACAGACAGAAAAAGAAAACAAAAAGCTAAGAATAAGATAGAATAACATAAGAAGACAACGATGACGGAGACAACGACGAAGAAGAAGAAGCAAAGAAAAAAAAAGAAAACATGTGCTATCTGTGTAACATAATGAGTACTATTATTAGTTGACAATCTAGACCAACAACGGAACATGATTATCGAGCAGAGATAGAAAACCAGGAAATGCAAATTCGTATATTCATTACTCGGACGCATGAGTATATAGAATTGAGACCCGTACGATTTACTATCACCGTACACGATTCAACGCGCACATTCAGATCGAAGAACCAAGTGAATGTCAAAAAACAAATGATCAATTATCGGGCAAGCTTGTGAATACAAGTCTACTTGCATGCGCCCGGCGTTGCGCAGGAAAAAAAAGGAGAAAGGGAAAGAGAAGACGACGAAAAACGAGGAGAAGAATCAGCAGCAATAGCAACAGCAGTAGTAGTAGAAGAAGAAGACGAGAAAGAGAAGAAGGAGAAGAAGAAGAAAAAGAGGCAAAAGAAGAAAGACAGAACTGATTTAGTCTTTGAGACGATGGCGACGTTGAGTAGTCCTGTGCTGTAGTTTAGATGGAACACCCTATAATACAAGCAAGAAAAAAAAACTGACGTGAACAGGAGAGAAGAAGAAGAAGAAGAAAGACGATAAGACAAAGCTTGCCAGTAATCAAATGAGATTTAAATCTTATTAAGTTAAAATTACATCATCGAATAAATAATTTTTCTTAGTAAAAAGAAATGATTTTCTTCCTCGATTAGGTAGCGTCTTTTCTTTTTTTTTCTATTATTTTCTCGGAGTTTTATTAGCAAACGAAGAAGAAAATAGAAAAAAAACTAGATACATAGATTTTCATACATCTCATTTATTCTGCTTGACTTTGTTTTTTTCGTCAATAAACTAATATATACAGAATACATAGCAAAACAAAAAAAAAGAAATCATATATAACATACAATTGAATTATCTATTCGTCATTTTTTGTTATGGGTCGTTTTTTTTTCTTCTCTTTTTTAGCTTGAAAATATTATTATTGTGATCTTAATCATGAGACAGAAAAAATCCGAAGACGAACAACATTATCATTCACGCGATGACTATGATCATATATCAACATCATCGTCATCTTCATACATTCAACTTCGAAATAATAACAATAATAATAATAATAATCTTCCTTTCAAATCAAAACATTCATTATTACATTTCACACATATTCGTTTATATCTAATCATATTTCTATTCGTATTTCTTTTCTTATTACTTAGTTTTTTTATTTTCTTTCCGTTACATAATTCTTCGAATTTGTCATCTCGTTTGAAAAGACAAATCTCCTCTGTAAATAATACCGTCTATAGAAATGATAAACAACATTATACAGCCATGTTACGTCGAATATTATCACTTCGAACAAGTTCATCGGTTCTAGCTGATTGTAGTATAAACATGGCATCCGATGGCATTTATCGTTTACCATTGAAAAATACCTTATCATCAGAAATAATTCAATTAGTCGAAAAAACTTTTCAGACAGATTTATCAGCTTTAAAACGTACGGCTAATAATATTCGTCAAAAACTCAATCAATCATCGATCTATGTCGGCGATTTTGGTCTCGAAAAATTTCGTGATGATTTCGGTGTATCTCTACGTTTACTCTTGGCTAGTCATTTGCCTATTAAAGAAATTGTTTTAATGCTAGTTAAACCATTATCAAATGAGAATAACGGTGGATCATATATTTATTATGATACAATCAAATATTTTCGTACGAATAATCAATTTAATTCTTCATCGACTATCGATTATGATTCAGTTCATGATGTTAAATTAAAACAAAATGGTAATGTTATTCTACAAACATTTACGCCTATGAATGCACGTGAAACATTAAAACAAATGACAAATAATAATTATTCATTGATTAATGACGGATGGTGGATTGGACCTGTACTTTGCGAGAAAAATAAAAACGAAACCTTTCTTATGACACATATATTTCCATTGACAGATAGGTAAAATCATTAAGATATTGAATATTGATTTTTCTTTTCATTTCGAATTTGTTTTTCAGTTATTTTCTTGTGTCTTATTTTAATATTTCTATTGTCGATATAAATCAATGTGCAAATTTTGACACACCATTCGGTGAAACGCATAAATGTCCAGTCGGAACCAAAGTATGTCAACTGAGTGTGTTATTTGACATTGAATGCATTAATATGAAATCTGTTTTTAGTGTATTTTTCGATCTGGACAAGGTTTTACATTGGGTGCCTATGAATGTCGTTGTTCGAATGCAGTGGAAAATCTGAATTATTCATTGATTGGACATGATTTAGAATGGAATGAGAATGTCGATGATAATAATCCATCGAATTCACATCGAAATCTTTGCATATGTAATCCGGATTTATGTCGAACAAAAACGAATAGATTTCTACGAACAATCATTGTTGTCATTCAATCGATATTCATTGTTTTTGTTGCTATACTTGCTGCTATTGTATTTCAACGACGAAAAACGAAAATTATCAAACATTCAATGTGGATTTTACTTGAACTTGTACTTCTCGGTGCTGCTCTCCTTTATGCATCAGTAAGAAATTCTCTCGTGTATTAAAAATACATTTCTATTATGAGAATATATGTTTTAGGTTATCGTGGATAGTTTTGGTCCACATGGAATTGTTTGCTTAATAATGCCGTGGTTACGTGAGCTCGGTTTTATTATTGTATATGGAACATTGATCTTACGCATATATAAGTAGATTTAATAATAATACTTTGATTGAACAGATGTATATTAATTATTTTCTTTCTTTTGAAGAATGTTAGCCGAGTTTCAATCACGAAAAGCTCATTGTGTTCAAGTGAAAGAAAAAGATATGTTACGCATATTATTTTTTCTAATTATTTCTATAACGGGCTATTTACTTGGCTGGACATTAGTGAATATTGATCATGCAAATGAAGATATATCATTGGCAAAATATCTCTTAGGCAATGGACATGTTCTTAATGAGAATATTTTCTTTCGAACATGTCGACCACGATCATGGGATTATCTTGTTCAATTTGGTAATTACGAATCATTTTTTTTTTCGGCAAAAAATACAAAAAATTTCGTTTGTCTTTTAGCTGAATTTATTTTTCTTTGTGTTGGAGTTCGTTTTATTTACAGTACACGTACAGCTCCATGTGAATATCACGAAAGAAAACTAATTACCGTTGTCATTGTATGTGAAATGATCTTTTCCACATTACTTCACGTTATCAAGTAAGAAATAGCTTCTCTTTTCTAACTTATATCTATATTACAAAATAAAACATGTGTTTTGTCTACAGAGATATCCTATGGTCAACAGTCAGTCCAGATGCACTTTTTCTTCTCTCCGTTTTACGCTGTCATTTTACAGTAACAATTATGATTATACTTATATTTTGTACAAAAGTAAATTCTCGTGTTTTTTTTCCTCACACAAAAACAGTGGAAAGATTATTTTAGTTATGTTATATATTTCGATTGATGAATGAAGAATATACTGGACGTGATCGTTTTCGTTCAGTACCGGACGGTGTTGAGCCAGCTGATTTAGTAGCTAAATTACATTCGAATGGTGATGTTGACTTCGGTGAATTGAATTTACGAGACATGGATCCCGAAGAAATTCGAGTAGGTCGATTTTGATAGAAAAAAAATCACCGATAGATTTATTTCTTCGTCATTTTCAGGCGGAATTGAAACGTTTGTATACGTCATTACATGTCTTAAAAACAAAAACAATGAGAAAAGACAATCCACATTTAACTAAACGACATGGTCAACGACGAAAACATCGTCGATTTTCCATGCAAGCATTTCAACGTCACGGTGGTGCACATTCAGCAGCGAGTCCTGTGGGCGGACCGATCAGTGGCATATTCAGTAGTGGAGATAAACATGATCATGATCCGACAAAAACGCCCGAAGATAGTACGGGCAGTCATACGGAACATGCACATCTCGCTGGACTTAGTGTACATCGTGGAAGTCTCGAAGAAAGTGATGATGCACATGGTAGAACTCTATCAGATCTCACAAATGCAATGGCATCGTCAGCTATTAGTCAACGAGTTACATTTAAATAGGCTTCTTTTTTTCTCGCTTTTCGTTTTCTTTTTTTTTTAAATTAACTGTTCGTTCGTTCGTTCCTTTGCACTCTCTGATCACACGGTGGCAAATTCCACTGTTTGAACAATTGTGCATGATGCGTCCGATAATATTATCTGTCTCGTTTGTTTTCATTTATTTCTCTCTTTCTCTCATTCTTTTTTTCTTTTCTTTTTTGCCTTGATTTTATTTCTCGAAAAAAAGTTATTATACGTCTGTATTTTGAAAGACATAACAAATCAGCAGAAACTCATAATTTAAATATTAATAATAATAATAATAATAATAAAAGTCAAGATCAAAGTTTGTATTATTCATTTTTCGAGATACTTCAATTAATAATAAACAACCGATGCCATGACAGAATCAGCTTGAATCAAGAAAAAAATTAAGTGAAGATTATATTTCATCTTGATTTTTTTCTCTTTCTTTCCGTCTGTTCTCGTTTTATTGAATGTATCCCGGGAATTTAATATACCTAGGCTCTTATGTCGTGTTACTTTAATTGTTCGTTTCTTTGTTCGTCTTTAAAATGAGTTTATTGGACATAATGAAAAAAAAGAACGGTGATGATGAATGCCTGACTTTATTTCATTATTATATATACGTATATAAGTAAAACTCTACAATCAAGGAGAATAAAGACTTCTTCTCTTCTCTTCTTTGACTATTTTCAAAATGACAGTACAACAACAGTAGTAGTAGTAATAGTAGTAGTAGTAGTAATACTCTTTAAAAAGAATAAAAATGTAAGAGAATGAGAACAAGTCTCGTCGCCAGGAACAAAAGAAAAGGTGAGAAAAACGAGAGAAGAAGAAGAAAAAAGAGAAAGGGATGTGTTGCTGGTTGACTTGTGTGTTGCATTCTTTAAGCAAAGAGAAAAAGACGAGAATCAACAGAAATGTATGTCGACAACAGCACGCTTTCAAATATTTGACTACTACCATCCTCGTTATACCGATCACTCCTTTGTTCATCGTGTCTAGCTTCACTCTTCACATATTATATTTTTTTTCATTCTTTTATTGATATAAAAAAAACCTCTTGCATTCTTATATGTACTGATTTTAAATGAGAATATATAAACAGAACATCGTACAAAGTAAAATATGAACGATCGACAACGTTCTTGTCATCACCAGCAGCAGCAATTGCAACATACAAGACAAATATTTGATAAAAAATGTCGAACTCTGAATAATGACCTTAGGAAAACAAATGATACGATCGAATCGCTAAGGTAAGCATCAATTTGAGTGAATTTAATTTGCATAAATTTATTTTATTACTTTAGAAATGAATCTGATCTAGCAAATTCTCTTCACATTCCTAATGAACAACCGGTTTGTCTGAATCAATTTCAAATAAATAGGAAAAAAAACTCAATTTTCTTTTAAAGTACCATCGTCATACATCTCAACGGTCCACCAATATGAAATCGAATTGGAATTTGCTTGTACGTAGATTTGAAATTTAGTTTTTTTTTATGAAAAAACGATTTCATTTTCACGTTTTAGGCTAAAGATCGTGAAATAGCTAAATTGAAAGCTTTAATTTTTCAAAAAGATAATGAAGTTATTGCGCTGACAACAGCAAATAAAAACGCAATTCTTCAAGTTGAATACGATTGTTTTTTTAATTAAAAATTCCATTGCTTTTATTTTCAAGATGGAAGAACGTATGGAACGCGAGAGAAAAGTTTGGAATGATCATAGAGAACTTTTACTAGCCGGTGAACGAGCCAAATTTGAAGAGGAAAAAACTCGTTTACTCAAAGATCTTCAAGATCAATACAAACTTGAACAAGAACGTTCACAACGTTTAGAACAAAAACTCTACGATGCGCAAATGGTTCGTTTTTCTCGCTCATATGATTTGTTGATATTTTTTTTTGTGTATTCTCTAGCAATCTAGTGAAGCTCAATTGATGTTGAAAGAAAGTGCTCGTGAACGTATTAATGCAGTCTATAGTGCTAAAGAACAGTGTCGAAAAGAATTTCAAGATGAAATTACTCGACTACGTAATCAATTTCAATTGGTAAGTTCACAAAAAAAAAAGAATGAATTGTCGCTTTTTTCTTATACTCATCGATCGATGAACGTAATCATAACCTTGATTGAATATTTTTATCCAAATTACGAAAAGTCTCTCCTAATGTTCATTGATGATATCTAATAAACATGAATTTGATTCTGTCAATATTGCGAGGCATATAGAGGTATTCAGTTTTATATAAAAAAGTAATTAGATTTCTCTTCTCGATGAAGCTCTACAAACGAAAATTCCAATCGGTAAATTTTCGAGTGAATTATCAATTTGATTGCTTCTCTAGGACAACGATGCCGAATACATTCGATTGCAGGAACGCATTCAACAATTCGAAGATGAAATCGATCGTTTAGCAAATGAAAA
>Ga0209952_1002448_pt1 | contig 13886 bp, 10 predicted proteins | sample ThiBiot_750_biof_2_FD_183951 | JGI IMG/M metagenome (GOLD analysis project Ga0209952, IMG submission 183951) | Wastewater bioreactor microbial communities from Cape Town, South Africa - Thiocy_cont_750_biof (SPAdes) | ecosystem: Engineered > Bioreactor > Thiocyanate-remediating >...
GGCACTCCTGCCCGCTGCCACCGACGCCCAGTGCCTGGGGAATGACCGCCACGGGCAACGGCTGTGCCAACGCGGCCACGGCGTCCACCGTCCCGATGTGCAGTGCCGACTGGACCAGGCCGTCCGCAGTGTCGAACCACGAGTCCCGCAGTTTTTGGAGAGACCGGGGGCTGAGCACATGCGAGAACACCGCGCGGCTGGCGTCGTGGAACGGCGGGTCTTCCTCGAGCGTCAGGCTCCGATCGTGACCAGTCGTCTCGAAGTCTTCGATGCCGACGCCAGCCGACGACGAAAATCTCTGCCAGTCCTCCAATGCATTCCGCACGGGCGCGTATCGGCCGATCATGTAGGCGCGATAGCGCGAGAGCCATATGACGTCGCCCATCTCGCGAACTTTCGAGTAGAACGCGTGTGGGTCGAGGAGCACGTCGGTGGCGAACGGGTCGTCATCGCAAATCGGCACGCCATCTGCTGCGGCAGCCGGAGTATAATAGGACATTTCGCTCACTTGGGAAAAGTTAAAGGTCGAGGGTCAGATGAGGGCTTTGAGAACGCGACACGCAGATGTACATAATGTCACTGACCGCATCCGGATCATCGTGAATCGAATCACGGTGATCTGGCACACCAGCTAGCACACCCGTCTCGCACGTCCCGCAGGTGCCAGTTTCGCATGACGACAAAACGACCACTCCGGCGCCACGGGCAACGTCGAGAATGGACGACCCTGCGGTAACCAGCAACGTCTTACCTGATCGGGCGAGGTGGATATCGAATTCGCGATCATTCAGCCGGTTGGGCGGCGACTTAGCGGAAAAGTGCTCGGAATGGAATCGTGCTCTGCCCACGCTTCGGACAGCCGCGGCGGCGTCGGACACCATCTCGGCGGGTCCGCAGCAGTATACCCGCGTCGAATCTTGCGACCGCTTCTCGAGCTCTCGCCTGAGGCACATTCGTCCATGCTCGTTCTTCGCAAAAATCGTGATGTTGTCGCCCTGTAGCGTATTGAGAAACGCCATGGACTCTCGCGTGCGGCCGCCATAGAGAAGCTCCCAGCGTGCGCCAAGCCGCCTGACGTGGTCGATCATGGGAATGATGGGAGTGATGCCGATGCCACCCGCGATGAAGATGTAGTGCTGCGCCGGCAGGATTGCAAAATTGTTCCGGGGCCCGCCGATCGCGAGTCGATCGCCAACGTTGACGTGTTGGTGGATGAAGTCGGACCCTCCGCGTCCGTGCCCTTCCTTCAGTACGGCTATGCGGTATTCGCCGGGCTTCCATCGGTTGCCGCACAGCGAGTACTGGCGCGTCGCGCCGTTGGGGAGATGGAGATCGATGTGTGAGCCCGGCGTCCACTCGGGCAGTCGCCCGCCGTCGACGTCTCGGAACGTCAAGGAGACGACGTTCGTGGCAATTGTGGATTTATCCGTTACCTCGAGCAGCCGCCGCTGCCCTCCGGCCGTCGAGCGCCTGTCCGTCATGATGAGCCTTCGTCACAGCAATGTGCGAACAGACCAGAGCTCTGGGAACAGGCGATTGTCGGTGACTTTTCGCAACCAGCCCACACCCGCAGTGCCACCGCTGCCGACCTTACGGCCGATCAGGCGCTCGACGGTGACCAGATGTTTCATTTGCCACTCGCTGAAAGCGCTCGCGATTTCCATCAGAACTTCCCCCAGTCGGTAGAGCGGGTCACCGGGGTCGTTTGCCCGGTACACCGCGAGCCACGCCTGCTCGACGGATTCGTCCGGTGTGTACGGTCTGGTGACGTCTCGGCCGAGGTGGTCCGGTGAGATCTCGTACCCGCGGCGCTTCAGCAAGACGGTGGTGCTGTCCCAGACACTGGGCGCGTTGAAAACGCCGAGCAGCTCCTGGTAAATGCCTGCCATCGCTCGGTGGGGCTTCAGCATATTCGGATCTTTGTTACCCAAGATGAATTCCAGCGTTCGGTACATGTAGGACTGGAAGCCTGACGCTTTGCCGAGCGCATCTCGGAAGCCATTGTATTGATTCGGGGAGAGGGTGTCCAAGAGGGGCCACACGTTGACCAAGAGATGCTCCGTCGTCACCACGCGCCGCAAGAGGCCGATCCCAGTTTCGACGTCATCCGAATCAATCTTGTCGCGCGCCTCGCCGACTTCGTTAACGGCCAGTTTGAACAGGAGCTCCATCACTTGGCCGCTAATGAAGAACGTCATTTCGTCGTGTTGCGTGCTTCGTGGTTGCTGCAGCGTCAGAAGCTTGTCCACTAGCGTGTACGCGACATATGGTGTGACGGCATCCGCGAAAGTGACCGCGGGTTCGCCGCCGGTGGAGGCGACGGTGGCCTCGCGCTCTCCTGCGGTACTGGGGCGGAGCTCTCGCGTTGCGGGTTCCATCGTGATAACTAGCCTTTCCAAGTTCTTGTCGGCGGTGCCTGTTCGCGTCGTATTCGCTGACGCTAATGCTTCTTCGCGGTCGGACGCATTGTTTCGGCCGACAAGGATTTATTCCTAGGGTGGTCAGAATGCACCATGCGCGATTCTGCGACATGCTGGGTGGCGGAAGAAGCTCGCAGGCTCGGGATCCGCAGGCGGTGCCGGCAGGCAGGGTGCTTCCCGGCGCTGCCGTGGCGCTGGCGAGCGCCCTAGGCGGAGTACCCGAAGATGCGCTATACGCGGTGCAGCGGACCGAGCATCGAGCGCAGGCCCTGGTTGGCCAGTTGGTAGCTGACCGTGACCATCCCGATGACGTCCGATGGACTGTCGAGGTCCCGCTCAACGGTGCGCGCGCCGGTGCGCCGTGCTCCGGGGATTGCCTCGGCGAGCTCGGCGCTGGCAATCGTCGGCATGTCGATCGCCAGGTGCAGTCGGTCCGGAACTGCGGTGGGGCGGATCTCGTGGGCGCGTCTCACAGCCCGTGCGGCGCCTTCGCGAACCGCATGGCAGGACGCCGAGGGTGCCAGCGAATCGGCCGCGTTGAACCCGTGAGCCACTTTGGTTTGCACTGTCGTCACGCCTGGGAAGCCCCGCTCGGCAAGGTCGCAGGTGACGTCGTCGCCGCTGACCAACCCCACCGGGACTTCGAGGGCTCCCGCCAAGAGCGCATTGATCTCTGCCTCGCCGACCGGTTCGCCGTTGAGCCGAACTTCGGTGAAGTACCCCGAGTAGGTGTGAGCCATGACGCCGCGGGACCCCGACGGCGCGTGGTAACCGACAAATAATGCCAGGTCGTGGTCGGCGGAGATGCCTTCTGCCATGCACTGGAGCTTCGGCGAGCCGAATATCAGCCGGGCCCGAGGGTCGAGTTCACTGTGGATCAGGTTGTCCATAGTGCCGTGAGAGTCGTTGACTAGCACAGACTCCGCGCCTGCGTCGAATGCGCCGGCGATGGCGGCGTTCGCCTCTGCCGTCATGAGCTGCTGCGCCCGCGGGTAGCCGTGACCGCCTCGGACAATTTGATCCATGGTCGCGATTCCGCCCACGCCCTCCATGTCGATCGAGAGATAGACCTTCATGTGGCTTTCCGTCCTGTCGCCGATCCTGGATTGCGCTTAACCTGCGGGCGCCGTGTCTAGCGGGGGCCCTGGGCCGTACACTAAAATCGTTGCCGCTCGCGCGTCATCGTCCCCCGGGACGATCCGCTCCGGACCCGGTCGGTGTTCTCGACAATTCGCCCGCTCCTCGGTCTGATCAGTTTCCATTCGGCGTCGGCCGGGTCGCGCCTCAAACGAGGCGAGATCGATCCGCTCGACCGCGTCGAGCACGAACCAAGCCAGGTGATCTGCCGGTAGCCACTCGTCCACCGACGGTGGCAGAAGAAGCACCCGACCACGCCCGGAATCACGGAAATTGTATGTCACACAACGACTATCACGCGAAACATCAGGCCATACGGGTCAAGACATGCCAGACGATTCACGCAACAGGCTCGAAAGCTACCTCGAATTCCTCGCTGCTCACCGAGCTCTCATGGGCGCCCGCATCCGTGACTACTACCGCGGGCTGTGGAGCCTCGGGCGGCCAGCACGACCGCGAGGTCTTGCGGCCGAGCCAGATCCTCGACCAAGTAGGGACTCGCTGATCGAGGGAGCCGGGCGCCGCCGCGGTCGCGCCAGTGAATTCGTCCGGCAAGTGCCGTCCGGTAGGCAGGACTCGCTGCGGACCGCCGTCGGCGACACACATGCAGCGGAGCGACTTTCGTTGTGGCAGACCATGACGCGGGCATCTTATGTCACTAGTCTTCGACTTCATGAGTGCACAGCTGACAGTCGTGGGCCGGGTCGCGAGTGGCGCCACCGAACTCGCGGAATGTCACCTCAGCCATCGCGCCGTCGAGGAAGTTGCGATCGATGCGATGGGCAGCGTAGCGGAAATTGGCACCGATTCGCGCCTGGCCGGATGGGCTCAGATGTCGCGATGAACACCACGGCGCTCCTTACGCTGCTCCAGGCCCGACGCGGGCGGATTCTCGACGACACGGCGGCGCTCGTCAACTGCGAGTCCCCGTCAGAGGATCTGGAGGCCACCGCGGTGTGTGCCGAGATGGTGGCCGAACTGGGAAACGAGCTTCTCGGCGTCACTGCGAACTGGTATACCGCGCAGGGGAGGCCACATCTGATATGGCGGTGTGGCGGGCCGACCCGAGTGCTCCTCATCGGGCACTGCGACACGGTGTGGCCTTCGGGGACGCTGGCGCGATGGCCGTTCTCGGTGGAGGAGAATCGGGCAACGGGGCCGGGAGTCTTCGACATGAAGGCCGGCTTGGCTCAAATGTTTCACGGGCTTTCCGTCCTGGACGACTTGACCGGCGTCACAGTGATTGTGACCACCGACGAGGAAATCGGTTCGCCTACGTCGCGCGCCGTGATCGAAGGTCTTGCGACCGGCGCGCGGGCCGCATTGGTATTGGAAGCGAGCCTCGACGGCGCTTTGAAGACGGTTCGCAAGGGGGCATCGCTGTATCGGCTTGCCATCGATGGAAAGGCCGCGCACGCCGGGCTGGAGCCTGAGTTTGGAGTGAACGCGACTGTCGAAGCTGCGCACCAAATCCTGGCGATTGCCGAAATGGGGGACGCTGCGGCCGGTACCACGGTGACACCCACCATTGTGCGCAGTGGGCGGACCACCAACACGGTTCCCGATCACGCCGAGATTGCGGTTGATGTGCGTGCCGCCGACCGTTCGGACCAGTTCCGCGTCGATCGCGCGATGCGGGCGTTGCGGCCCGTGGTACCTGGTGCGCGCCTCGAGCTTGACGCGGACGTCAACCGGCCGCCGCTCACCTCCGAAGCGTCGGCCGAGTTGTTTGCGGTGGCCGCGTCGCTGGCCGACGATATGGGGCTGGCCCCGCTTCGTGGGGTCGCTGCCGGCGGGGGATCAGACGGCAACTTCACCGCCGGTGTCGGTGTTCGCACGCTCGACGGGCTAGGTGCTGTCGGGGCTCACGCGCACGCGGAAGGCGAATGGGCGAGCGTGGCAGACATGCCCGACCGGGCCGCACTCTTAGCCGCGCTTGTTGCCGCGATCCGCAATGGGGCTTAGTGGTCTCGCTTGTGAGTCCGCCGGGAACCAGGTCCGGGCTGTGAGGTCGGCGAGGTAGAGGCCGCACGCTCAGTCCAGGGCGTCTGCGGGTGCTCCGGCGAAGTAGCCGATGGGCAGCACAGAGCCTTGGTAGCAGTCCTTGCTGGCCGGGTAGGCGGCGAAGCCCCAGCGTCCGGCGGAGCCGCCGTAGCGCAGTCGCATGAGTGGCTGGGCGTCGCCGTCGGGGTGATGACCGGCGCTATGTGGCTGCTCATGGGCGCGTTCTCCCCGCTGGCAACGATGCGATTCGTGACCTTCGCCGGCGGCGAGTTGGCACGCCCACACCCCGGCGTCGGCTCCGAGGTCGTCGGCAACATGAACACAGCTGGCACATAGCCTCCACCGCCGCCCGCCTCAACGCGTTCGCCGTCACCCTCGCCGACCAGACGCCGGCCACCGAAAACCTGTAGTTCACCAAACGCCGGTTGCGCCGAAACCCGGACACCCGGTAGTGGCCCGCAACGACAGGCGCGCAAGAGATTCGGGTGCCGCGACGATGCCGCGCTGACGCCGACACCGCACTCTTAACGACGTGAATAACAACATGACGGGCGGTACACGAGAAGATGCCGTCGGGGTGCCGCGGCCAATAGCCGATGGCACCGAAATAGCGGTGGGAAACGATGCTATTGATGAGATTTCTTCCCCGGCGCAGACATTCCAGCAGGCAAGCGCGGACGCAGATCGTGCCGCGGTGCGCGCGGCCGGCGCCGTCGGGGTGCGCGCGGATGTGCTGCACGATCCTGAGTTGTGCCGCGCCGCTTCAGAAGTGCTGCAACAGGTGTGGGCTGATCCCGTCGGCTCGCCGTTGCGGCCCGAAGTGCTTCGCGCGCTGTCCCACTCCGGAAACTACGTGGGGATCGTCTTCGACGACGCTACGATCGTCGGGGTAGCTTGCGGCTTTCGTACGGATCGGGACGAGCTGCACTCTCACATCGCCGGTGTGTTACCTGGTTATCAGCACCGTTCGATCGGATACGTCCTCAAGCTGCACCAGCGTGCGTGGGCCTTGCGCCAAGGGATTCCCACGATCACCTGGACTTTTGATCCCATCATTCGCCGCAACGCGCATTTTAATTTGATCAAGCTCGGTGCACAGATCGCCGAGTACGTGCCCGACTTCTACGGCACGTTGACCGGTCAGGCGGCCGGCGACGATCATTCGGACCGTCTGCTCGTGCGATGGGACCTGTTGGCGGGCGTACCCGGCGATCCCGTCGAGGTCGGCGGCGACGTTACTTCAGTGCTGGCGATCGGCGAGCAGAGCGAGCCGGTGCTGACGCTGTCGGCGTGCGACCGAGGCTCGATCTCGCTGCCGCCGGATTTCGAGCAGCTTCGCCGCGGACAACCCGAATTGGCGATGCGGTGGCGGCACGCACTACGCACGGCGTTGGCAGATGTCTTCGAACGCGGGCATCTGATTATCGGAATGGACGCGCAAGGCGCATACGCGACTCGAATGGAGCAATGATGAAACTGACTGGAGCGGAACTGATTCACGCGCGATTGCCACTTGTTGCGCCGTTCGAAACCTCGTTCGGCGCACAGAACGAACGGGACGTGTTGCTTGTTCGCGTCGAGCTTGACGGACAGGAAGGGTGGGGCGAGTGCGGCGCGCTGCCTGATCCCGTCTACTCGCAGGAGTACATCGAAGCAGCGGCGCTGACGATCCGACGGTTTTTTGTCCCGGCACTTGCCGCAGCCGATCAACTCACTGCGCCTCGCGTCGCGACGACACTGTCCCGATTCATCGGCCACCGGATGGCGAAGACGGCGCTGGAGCTTGCTGTGCTCGACGCGGAATTGCGTGCGGCCGGCATGTCCGCCGCCGACTACTTGGGAGCGGTGCGCGATTCAGTGCCGACCGGCGTCAGCGTCGGCATTCACCCGTCGATCCCGGCACTGCTTGAGGCGGTCGAACGCTATCTCGTTCAGGGCTACATGCGAATCAAGCTGAAGATCAAGCCGGGATGGGACATCGAGCCCGTCCGGGCGGTCCGGGAGCGGTTCGGCGACATCCCGCTGCAGGTCGATGCCAACACGGCCTATGACCTGGCCGACGCCCGGCATCTGGCTCGGCTCGACGATTTCGACTTGCTGATGATCGAGCAACCGCTTGGCGAGGAGGACCTGACCGAGCACGCCGAGCTCGCTCGGCTCGTGCGTACCCCGATCTGCCTCGATGAGTCCGTGACCTCTGCGAAGGGAGCCGCGGACGCAGTGCGGATCGGCGCGTGCTCGGTGGTCAACATCAAGGCGGGCCGGGTGGGCGGATATTTGGAAGCCCGGGCGGTCCACGATGTGTGCGCCGCCAACGGGGTTCCTGTGTGGTGCGGCGGCATGTTGGAGACCGGCATTGGCAGAGCCGCAAACGTGGCTCTCGCGGCGTTGCCCGGTTTCACCATCACTGGCGACACGTCCGCGTCGGACAGGTATTACGCCCGCGACATCATTACCGAGCCGTTCGTGCTTCAAGACGGGCATGTGCCGGTGCCGTGCGGCCCCGGCCTCGGGGTCACCGTGGACACGGACGCGTTGCGGCGCTTCACCGTCGAGCGCGAGGATCTGCACGTGTTCGCGATCGGTTAGCGGCCATGGCGGAGGGCAATCCTTATGGTTGTATTCGTAGCATGACGGCGACCGCGTCCTATACGCTCGAAGCGGTCCTTGCGGCCGTGGGACTTCCGGTGCTCCAGTCGCTGTGCTTGCCCCTCGGGCCGAATGTGAATGCGGGTGAACCGTGGCTTTTTGACCCAGCCGAGGATATTGAGGCGAGGCCGGGCGCATTGTTGCTCGCGGTCGGGTGTCGACCTCGTGGCTCTGCCGCCAATGTCGTTCGGGCGGCCGCCGCGGCTGAGTTTGCCGCCGTCATCGTCAAATCGTACGGTGAGGAGCTTGCGCCGATCATCGCGGCCGCCGAGAATGCCCGTATTGCATTGCTGCTCGTCGATGACGAAGTTCCGTGGCCACACCTGTTTTCGTTGCTCGTCGCCGCCGCTTCGCGGGGCCCTGCCGGGCGGCGCCAGCCGTTTTTTGGGGTCGTGCCCGGCGATCTGTTCGCGCTGGCGAACGCGGTTGCCTCCATGGTGGGTGGCGCGATAACCATCGAGGACATGCGCCAGCATGTCTTGGCCTACTCGAGCATTCCGGGGCAGCCGATCGATGACCCGCGTCGGGAGGGCATCTTAGGTCGGCGCGTCCCGGAGGAGTTCCGGCTGGCCAGTATGTACGAAGAGGTCAGGCAGGCAGAATCGGTTGTGCGGGTCGAGCGGGACGGCGTCCGGTCGCGGTTGGCGGTGTCGATCCAGGCCGGTGACGAACCGATCGGGTCCATTTGGGCGGTGGAAGGCGACGGCGGATTCCCGGCCGGGGCGGAAGCCGCGCTGGCAGATGCGGCGAGGCTCGCCTCGTTGCACCTGCTGCGCTTGCGCGCGAACCAAGATGTCGAAAGCGCCGCTCGTTCCGCGGCGCTTCGCGTGCTGCTCCTGGGTCAAGGCAACGCCCGGGCGAATGCATTACCGTCCGTCGATATGCACCCGCTCGCCGTGGTCGCGTTTCAAGCGATCGGGCGTGTGCGTGATGACGACAGCGCGCTGCTCGAATCCGCCGCGCACTTTGTTGCGGTCTCGTGCGAAAGCGCCTATCGCAACGCAGCCTGCCTGACGCTCGGCGAGACGATATACGCGCTCCTGCCGACGAGCGGCGATGGCCGGGATGTACTCCGGGCCATGGTAGAGCGCATCATCGACCGGGCCGCGGCCTCACTGCACGTGCGCCTGCGGGCCGGCATCGGCAGCGCAGTGGCGGATCTCGGATCGGTGGTCACGTCGCGAACCGACGCCGACCTGGTCTTGGCGGTTCTTGCGTCGGAATCGAACCCGGCGACGGTCGCCACGATCGCGGACGTAAGGAGCCGAACAGTCCTTCTGCACCTGCGCAATTGTGTCGGTGATGATCCGCGCATGTCGCTGGACGTGCTCGATACCATCGCGGCCCACGACAGGGACCGGGGCACGGACTACATCGGCACGCTGCGCACCTATCTCGACAGCCTGGGGGACATACCGACAGCCGCCGAGCGGATGTTCTTGCATCAGAACACTTTTCGTCATCGCATGCGGCGGATAGCCGAGCTGTTCAATGTCGACGTTGAGGACCCCGACGAGCGATTGGTGCTGTGGCTACTGCTGCGCATCTCCGGGGATTGACGCGGGTCCGGCCTGGCACCGAAGCGCCGGGCTACCCTCGTACTTCTGCTTCCGGGTCGTCAGCGCTTGGCGACCTTGGGAAGGATGGTCCCGCGCCACACATCGTCATCCCGGCCGATGAGCGCCATGTGATCGACTCCCAGGAGTTCGAGGCACCCGATCTCGACGTGGGTCGCGCGACGGCGCGGTTGGGCCACACCGAGACATCTGCATGGTCGGTGCTGAGAGCGCGTGCGCAGCAACGAGTCCCGGGATCGCCTGCAGTGCCGATTCGACGTCATCCCCGATGGCCGGCCACTCACCGCCGGCGCCGAACTGGTGGAATTCCGGGATGACGGCGGCGAAACCGCGCTCGACCAGGGCTCTGCCGAACGGGCGCAGGTGGCGCCGGTCGTAGGCGGCCCGCCAGAATCCCCGTGCACAGCGATGATCAGCCTCGTGGCCGCGGCGTCCGGTCGTTGCTGCGGCAGGTACACGTCGATGACGCCGTCCTCGCCGCCGCGATAACGGAGAACCGCGTCCGGTTCCGGGCCGGGCCGGCCGACGTTCGCCGGGATGTCGTCTGCCACGGGCGGGATGCTACCGGGGCTCGCGCAGCGGCCGGCTGGGTCACCGTATGGCGTCGATGACGAGCCCGAGAACCGTGATGGCGCCGGACTTGTCCAGTGGATGATTGCCGTTGCCGCACTTGGGGGATTGCACGCAGGACGGGCACCCGGCGGCGCAGGGGCATGCGGTGACGAGGTCGCGCACGGCGGTGAGCCACTGTGGGAGGACCTGGTAGCCGTGGTCGGCGAACCCCGCCCCGCCCGGATAGCCGTCATAGACGATGACGGTCGGCTCCCCGGTATCCGGCTGCAGCGCGGTCGACAGGCCGCCGATGTCCCACCTGTCGCAGCCGGCGAACAGCGGAAGGAGTCCGATCGCCGCATGCTCGGCCGCGTGTAGTGCGCCGGGGATGGTGGCGTCGGAAAGTCCTGCGGCGGAGAGGGTTTCGTGGGAGATGGTGTACCACACCGCCCTGGTGTCCAGCGTGTGCTCGGGCATGTCGAGCCCGACCGAGTCGATCAGGGTGCCGTCGCCGCGCCTGCGGAGGTACCCGACGACCTGCTCGGTGGCGCGTACGGCCCCAGTCGAGACGGAAATGCCGCTCGACACCTGTTGCGTCGCAAGGGCTTCGACGATCGCCACGGTCGAGACGGAGCGGGCGGTCGTCGACCAGTCCGGCCGGTCCGCGTCGAGCAGAGCCACGCCGCCGTCCAGGTCGAGCTCGCGCACGACGTACGTCTGGCCCTGGTGCAGATACACCGCTCCCGGATGCACGGTCGCGGGCGCGCGCAGGGCGTCCTCGGTACCGAGCAGACGCCCCGTGTCTGCCTCGACGACGGCGATCTGCCGGCCGGAACCGCGGAGACTGATGCCGCTGGCCGGATAGCGATGCCCGGCGAAGAAGTAGCCGCCGGGGCGGCGCCGGAGCACCTTCTCTGCCAGCAACCCGTCCAGTGCCGGGCGGGCGGCGTCCCCGCCGAACAGTGCGAGATCGTCGTCGGTCAAGCGGTTCTCGGCGGCGGCACAGACAAGGTGCGGCGCCAGCACATACGGATTCTGCGGGTTCGTGACAGTCGCCTCGACCGGTTTCGCGAACACCGCCTCCGGGTGGTGCACCAGATACGAGTCCAGCGGGTCTTCGCGCGCGACGAAAACCACCAGGGCGGGTGCCTCGCCCCGCCCGGCGCGCCCGGCCTGCTGCCACAGGGAGGCGAGCGTGCCCGGATAACCGGCGAGCACTGCCGCGTCGACGCCCGCGATGTCGACCCCGAGCTCCAGGGCGTTCGTCGAGGCGACGCCGGCGAGTTCGCCGGAGCCGAATGCGCGCTCCAGGGCGCGGCGGTCCTCGGGCAGGTAGCCGCCGCGGTAGGCCGAGACCTTTGGTGCAAGAAGCGGATTCGTGCGTTCGAGAATTCTGCGGGCGGTCAGGGCGACCTGTTCGGCGCCGGCGCGGGAGCGGACGAAGGTGAGCGTCCTCGCCCCGGCGCCGACGAGCGCGGCCATGATCCGCGCGGCCTCGGCGGACGCCGCGCGGCGCGGCGGGGGACCGTCCGGCTCGGCAGCGCCGTCGCTCTCGGCTGCGGTCGGGCCCGTTGCCCATGGATCGTCGACGGACGGGTCCGACAGCAGAATGACGTCATCTCCGCCGGCGCTCTCGTCCGGCTCGGGTAATGGCGGCGGCTCCCAGAGCACGAACTCGGCGCCGGGGTGAGGGGCGGCGTCCGCGGTCACCGCGACGACGGGTGCGCCGATCAGTCGCGACGCCGCGCCGGCCGGGTCGGCCACCGTCGCGGAGGCGAACACGAAGGTCGGGGACGAACCGTAGAGCGCCGCGGCGCGACGCAGCCTGCGCAGCACGAGTGCCACGTGCGATCCGAAAACGCCTCGGTAGGAATGACATTCGTCGACCACGACGAGACTCAGGTGCCGCAGCACTCGCGACCAGCGGGGATGGAAGGGCAGGATGCCGTGGTGCAGCATGTCCGGGTTGGTGAGGATGAGGCGGCCGTGGTCGCGCGCCCAGTTCCGGTCGGCCAGGGGGGTGTCGCCGTCGTAGGGCGCCGGGCGGATTCCGCTGAGCCCCAAGGAGTTCAGCGATTCGAGTTGGTCCGCGGCCAGCGCCTTGGTCGGCGAGAGGTAGAGCGCGCACGCGCGCGGATCGCCTTGTAGGGCGGCGAGGATCGGCAGCTGGTAGGCGAGCGACTTGCCCGATGCGGTTCCGGTGGCGACAACCACATGTTCGCCGCGGTGGGCGATCTCGGCGGCTTCGACCTGGTGCGCCCACGGCTGCGCGATGCCCCGGCCACGAAACGCGGCGACCGCGTCGGTGGGAGCCCAGTCGGGCCAGGGGACGGTTCGCCCGGTGCGCGGCGGTAGGTGCTCAATATGCCGGATCGCGTCCAGTTCGGAGACATGCTGCAGCGCCGCCAATAACGACGAGGGCGTTGCGCCGCGCGCCGGTACGTCCACGTGTCGCACGACTGCACTCGCCACAGGCACATTGTGCTGCATGCGCGAAGTTCGCCCGTGGGTGAACTTGGTGGGGGCGAACTTCGCGCATGCAGCGGACGTTGATCCATGCGGGGGATCAGGCGGGCTGCAGCTCCTTCTCCGCAGCGCCGTCCCTGTCGCCCGCGGCCTCGAACTCGATGTCGTCCGGCACGTCCAGTGCGCGCCGGCCAGCTGTGTCGAACTTGGCCCGGTCGAGCGTCTTCTCGGACGCGGACACCAGGATCGGCACCACGGCCTGGCCGGCCACGTTCGTCATGGTCCGCATCATGTCGAGCATCGCGTCGATGCCCAGCAGCAGCGCCACGCCCTCCAGCGGCAGCCCGAGCGTGGACAGCGTCAGCGTCAGCATCACCAGCGCGCCGGTGAGCCCCGCCGTCGCCGCCGAGCCGATCACCGAGCACACCACGATCAGCAGGTACTCCTTGACCCCGAGGTGCACGCCGTACGCGTTCGCCACGAAGATCGCGCCCAGCGCCGGATACACCCCGGCGCAGCCGTCCATCTTGGTCGTCGCGCCCAGGGGCACCGCGAAGGACGCGTACGCCTCCGGCACGCCCAGCCGGGTCACCACCCGCTGCGTCACCGGCATGGTGCCGACCGACGAGCGCGACACGAACGCCAGCTGCAGCGCCGCCCACGCGCCGGTGAAGAACTTGACCGGGTTCACCTTCGCGACCACCGACAGCAGGATCGGGTACACGACGAACAGCACGATCGCGCAACCGACGTAAACGTCCACGGTGAACGTGGCGAGCGGCGCGAGCAGGTTCCACCCGTAGGACGCCACCGACTTGCCGATCAGCCCCAGCACACCGAGCGGGGAGAGCCGGATCACCCACCACAGCGCTTTCTGCACGATCTCCAAGAGCGACCGCGTGAAGGAGATGAACGGGTCCGCCTTCTTACCGACCTTGATCGCCGCGATGCCGACAACGATTGCGATGAAAACGATCTGGAGCACCTTGCCGCTGCCGGAGAATGCGTCGATCGGGTTCGACGGGATCATGCCGGTCAGGAAGTCGAGCCAGCTACCGGTGTGCTGCGGGATATCGCTCTT
>Ga0209952_1002454_pt1 | contig 13872 bp, 13 predicted proteins | sample ThiBiot_750_biof_2_FD_183951 | JGI IMG/M metagenome (GOLD analysis project Ga0209952, IMG submission 183951) | Wastewater bioreactor microbial communities from Cape Town, South Africa - Thiocy_cont_750_biof (SPAdes) | ecosystem: Engineered > Bioreactor > Thiocyanate-remediating >...
GAGAAAGCAGCAACAAAAGAAGTAATTGATAAGTTGGTGGTCGGAGTAACAGATGAGGATGCAGGGGTCAGAAGCTGTGCATGGAATGCTGTTAAAGCACTAGGTGAGAAAGCAGCAATAAAAGAAGTAATTGATAAGTTGGTGGTCGGAGTAACAGATGAGGATGAATACGTCAGAATCAATGCATGGAATGCTGTTAAAGCACTAGGTGAGAAAGCGGCAACAAAAGAAATAATTGATAAGTTTGTGATCGATCTAACACATGAAGTTGTAGGGGTCAGACACAGTGCATGGAATGCTGTTAAAGCACTAGGGGAGAAAGCAGGAACAAAAGAAGTAATTGATAAGTTGGCGGTCGGGGTAATAGATGAGAGTGAATGGGTCAGGGACAGTGCATTGGATGCTATTGAAGCAGTAGGTGAGAAGGCAATAACGAAGGAAGTAATTGTTAGAAGGAAGGAACTGACTTTAAACGGTGATAGAATGTACGGTCGGTACAAATGGACGGAGATGAAAAAAGTCATAAATTCTTGTTTAGAGAAAGTAGATCCGGAATTCCAGTATGCTTGTTATATGAGAGAAGAGCATTTTGTTAGACTTGGTAGGTTTTCGATCGATCAGTTGTTGAATATTTGGTTTCGGACTAATAATTGTCATTTGCTATCGGTGATTGTGCGTTTAATGTTGAGAAGGGCGGTAGCTGTGGTCTTAAGAGAGAAGGCAGTTGCAGTTTATGAAACGAAAGAGCCCATTGAAATAGTAATTCCCAGCGAAGGCGTTCGCGAACAATTAAAAAAAGCTTTAACTGTTAAAAGAGCAGTTTTGTTCTTATCTTTCGATTAATCGCTATTTAATTGGATTTTGGGTATGGTGTGAATACTTTTTATAGAGTTGCTAATGTATTCATGGCTTGTTTTGATATAAATATGTAATGAATTCAATGGCTTCTGTGTTTGTTTTCTCTATGAATTTTACAAAAATTATTTTTGTCGTATTTTTATTGCAGTTTTGATTTATCATTTTATGAATAAACGTTGATTAATAGGTAGTACTGAAAAGGATGTGAACTTAAAAGTATTGTGTTTGGCGTATGAACAGTTCAAAAGTAAAATATCCTTAAACTGATAGCGAACTCTCATGATACTACCTCATATTGTATTCATCAAATACGGGATAGCTCGTCAGATGATTTTATTGACTTTTAGTATTAATAAACAAAAGTTGGATTTATTTCGGTTTATGAAAGAGTATGGTTGCTATTCTTAATATAACATTTTCAGAATAATAAAGTGAGTGTCTATGAATTTCTTGTATTTCTGTTTGATCAACTAATACATGTTGTGCTGATTTTCTTTGTTCATTAATTGTTTAGGATTGAATTTATCTTTGACTGATTTCAATTGAGTTGTTTGCAATATTTGGTTTAGAGAAATAAAATTCCATGAAAACAATGTCTAATGAAGCGAATCTGATGTATTCTGTCGAAGAAAACGAATATGTATACTTGTGACGACTGGGCAAATAGGATGTGTTATAAAAGAACGGTAGGATATTTTTAAATACTTTTGAAAGAAATAAAAAAAGGTCAAGAAAATTGTATTACAGAATTTCAATTTTTTAAAATGTAGACATTGGAACCGATTGATCCCGTTGAATTCCGACGATGTTAGTCTTATTTGATCTAATTAAATCAGTAAGATTGAGAGAAGTCGCATGACCGGTCGGAAACGATGATTCAAAGAGAGAAATTACCCATTTCATCGATGTTGTCGTTACCCTTCATGACAATCAACATCGAATTTTCGTTCGTCAAGGAGTAAATTTATTTCAAGAGTCCGCGATGAAAAAACACCAATTTTTATTGCAGGTCAAATTAGCACGGCTCTGAACAGTATAAAATGGTTATATACACTACCGCTCTGTACCGTCACGACGACCATATTGATCGCCAATATAACACCCCCAAGTTTCATTTGCTGAAATAGTTTCAAAATAGAGTTTAAATGTATATACATTTTCTTCTTCTAAATCCAAGACTTCTTCTTTTTTCTTAATTTATTTTCGTTCTTCTTTTTTTATTCCAACAAAACAAAAAGATAAATCATCATCTTAGGATATCTTATCCAATGTTTCGGAAAAAAATCTATTCATTATCGACGTTGGTCGTAAGTAAACCTTTGAATGATGGTACTCGAACGAATGTAACCAATGTGTAGAGTTTGTTTGGTGAATCTTCATCTTCATTACGTTGTCGAGCTAAACGAACTCGAACACGATATGGAACATGACTACAACACAAAATTAATTCGATTTCAATATTCAAATCGATGAAATACAACGAACTTGATTCCTTGAGACCAGATTTCTTTGTTCAATTTCGAGTCAATTCGAACATCGGATGTTTTCATCATTTTTTCGGCGAATTTTTTCAATTCTTTAACGGCACGTGGTGCACGTTTTTTGAAAGCTCTAGAAAAAAATCGACATCAAATTTCAAATAAAAAGACAAAGATCTCTTACACGCCATGTAAACGTTTGTGTAAATTAACGGTATATTCCCGTGTTACAACTTCGTTTGTAATTTGTTTTTTGCTGCCGGCATTTTCGCCTTTTTTACCTTTGGTATTGGCCATTTTTCGTTTTGAATGGATGAGAATCGAATAGAGTTTTAATCTAGAAACCCGAAATAAAGAGAAAATATTTGTTGTTGTTGTTGTTTTGACTAAGCGACGAACAAAGAAAAAAAAATGAACAAACAAATAAACATAAATGAATTATTCGATCGATTCGGCCGAGAAAGAAAAAAAGAAGCTTAAGTGGAATGATTTATCGATTCGTTTTGCTATCACCCAATAAATAATTACGATCAGTTGCCATCGAATTCGATGGTGTATCAAGCGGTATTATAACATCAGCACTAAAATTCAAATCAAATTCATTCGTATCGAAATCGATTTTCAATTTACGTTGAATTAGGTACAGATCCAAGTAATGCACTGTTCACTTGGTAATGAACTCCGTCACCACGTCTACGAAAAACAAAATCGAATCTTGAAAAATACAAAAAGCAAGTTGAGCTTTGTCATACGTTGTATAAACTGGTATCAGAGCTCGGAAAAGATCTTGGCCGAAGATTTCATGAAAATTTCGTCGACAACCGAGATTGAAACCTTCTTTCTGAGGTCCATCAGCGAATACCGGCGCTCGGAATGATTCTAAATTGAAAACAAAGATCAAAACTTGAAAAATTTTCTTTCTCTCTTACCAAGTGTTGTTCGATTTTTTCCGGTTAAAAATAAATGATAAAAGAACAAAGACGAAACACTGATTGCGAACATAACCGAGGCAAAGAAAAGAAACAATAAATGAAATCTTCCGCCCGGTGATTTCGCATTATTAATATCCTATCAAACAACAAAATAGAACACATTCATTTCCCATTTTTCTCTTTCTAACTACCTGCCAAAATAAAATGAAGTATTCTAACGATGTCAGAGCGACGTAAACACAAAATGCAAACGCCCAACCAAGAAATAAAACGAAGTATTTATAATTTGCATAAGATATACAACTATTTGTCCTGAAAGAACGAGAACAAAAAAAATCACTAATAAATCAAATAGTTTTTCGAAGATTTTTACCAAGGACAATGATGATCATATTTGAGTACACATTGACCGCAAACTGAGCAGTGATGTGCTCGATCAGGTTTCACACATTTGCATTGAAAACAATAACGAATACTCCCGTCGAAATGTCGCGTGAGAACGGGCAGATTTGCTCGACGACAAAGTCGAACGAGAGCCGCGCGACGTTCGTCGAGCGTTTGAGCTAATGCAATACGTTCACTTTCGGATTCATCTGCATAAAACTGAAGAAGAAAACAAAAAGCACATCGATTTCGAGCGAATTCAAATCAACAACTGACTTCACTGGGTGGTCCGGCTAATCGTTGGAACATCGTCCGATAGTAGGACCAGAGAAAGAGTATCAACAATGGATGATAGAGTATTAAATAAATAACTCGCTTTGAAACATTCTCAACCGTTACTGAAACGAAAAAGAAAACGATCGAAGAAGTTTTTTTTGAGGATTTGGAATTTACAAAAACACATTTGAACAACATAGGCATAGTAAGACCAAGCAACAATCGAGAGAATAAATAGAACAGGAATGCTTTTCAGTGCTTCGAAACAGCACATACGAGATGCACGAAGACTCATCGGTGAACCTGAAACAAATAAACTCATCTTTCGCATAGACACACACACATAATTTAAGAATCAGTAGAGAATTTAGGACTAAGAATAGATGCGACACTTACGGAGCTTAATCATTCTCGAGATGGCCGTCAAATCTGTTGATAATATTCGACTAACAACTAGCCTGTGTGTTTTTCTTTTTTTTCTTTTACAATGATTCGATACTCACTTTTTGAAAGGAAAGTTTTAAATCACAATGTTTGTCATGCTAAACACAAATGAAAGAGAAAAATGTTTAACTGAACACTTATGATAATACTACTTGTCGGATTATTGACTAAAGATAAGCAATTAGTCATGAAATATGAACGAGAGATAATCGTGTGTGCTTTTTATTCGTCAAATATAAATAAACTAATCTAAAGAGGAAAAGATTTGATTTAATTTCTGAACGAAAGTCAATGAACAGATGTCTACCTGTTGAAAAAAGAATAAACGATAAGGAATCTTTAATAATAAACAATATTGTTAGTGGATTTTTTCTTCGTTTTACCGTAGAGACTTTTTTGAAATATAATTTTCATGGACAAAAAATAACATAAAATCAATTCATCTTTTTTTATTTTATTTCAAAAAAAGAAAATTTCATCGAAAAAAATTCGGCATAAAATATCAATTCGTTTTTTTTTTCGTAATATCATATGTATAGATGTCACTAGGAAGCACGCAAGTCGTTTTTCACTATTTTTTCAAAATTGGAAATGAATGTTTACTAAAAAGTGAGTTTTGTTGATCAATCTTATCTCGATCATTTTTATTCGAGATTTCTCTACTCGGTCTTCGGTCACGTGAAAATCTAATTTGTTTTATTTTTAATTTCTCGGTTAATCGCGTGAAGCCATTTGAATATATTCTCTATAAAATGAAGTGTATTAATACTCAAAGTACAAATTTATTTTTTACAAATATGTTTTACATCACTTTGATCGTTTTGATTTTGACAATTCAAATAGATCCAATCGATGGATCGCATTTTCGTGGTGGAATTATCAGTTGGTAAATTCAGTTTTATCATTCGCTTTTCTTTCTAAAATTAGATTTATTTTTTTTAACAAAAAGGCGAGCTTTGAATACAACTCCATCAGGTGCAACAGCAAAGATTTTAATTCATCAACGTTATGCTTGGCGTCGTAGTGCTTTTAATAGTCCAACTTTGTATGCTTGTAATGATACAAGCATCGTAACTGGAAATCTAATTGGCAGTGGTACTGGTAGTTGTACATGTTTTGCTGGAGGTTCTTGTTCGAATTTCTCGGCTATCACGGCTGATGTATTCTGTACAGACTTTAGCACAGCAACAGATTATTCATTAGGAGAGCGATTTAGAACATATTCGTTGCTATTAAATCGAACATATATTATTGGATATACGAGTGCTGCTTGGTTAGCTTTGGTCATAAAAGGAAATGGTGTTTGGATAGTTACAGGGAAAATAGATTTAAACCTTCGACCCGATGGAATTATCAATACATCTCCAGTGACATCAACACTTCCAGTTATCTATCGAGCAATTAATGTTGAACATGTTCATGTCGTTCAAATGAGCGATGCAGATTCAACAGATACTCTTCGTTGTCGATGGTCAACGAATAATTCACCAGTCAATACAAATACTTATGATGAATGTGGTTCTGTCTGTTCACCAACATTGCCAACATTTTCACTTTTTCAAGATAATTGCACACTCGCTTATAGATTAACTAGTACTGGTTATTATGCTGTGGCTTTACAGATTGAAGATTTCTATACTTCAGCATCAACAACTCCGATGAGTTCAGTTCCTATTCAATTTCTTTTCTATGGAATTACTCCTCCAACTGGTTGTTCTACACCTCCATCTATTATTGGCGCTCGACCTAATTTAGGTTCGATTTGAATACTTTCAATATGTATCTCCAAAACAAATCTTTTCTTTCTTTATTATTTAGCTTGTATCGGAACACCAATAGGTAATTTGACTATTGAAATGGTAATTGCTGAAGTTGGTTGTCCTGGTAAAACCATAAAGGAATTTACAACAAGTTCTCCAACTGGTCTTATCAAAACAGCAATCGAAAATCCAAGCACAGGTTCATTTTTTTGTTAGAAAATAAATCATTACATATCGTGTACATGATTAGGCATTTACACGATCACTTTACTATTCACTCCAACGATTGATCAATATGGTCCACAAGGCTTTTGTGCTGGAGCTATTGATAGTACTGATGTTCAATCAGATCCATGGTGTATTACTTTTCTAGTTGGATTTACTGCTCCTAATTTACAAGAACCATTGTTTGTTCAAGGAAGTGCATCACCACTTGGAACTGTTTTTGCAAATCAATCGATTTTCTCTATTCAAAGTAAAAATGGTGTTCGTGTCAATCGTCCAGGTCGAAATGGAACGTATATTAGTTTTCATGATGCAACTCTCAATGGAGTGATTGTTCTTCAATATGATTGTGGTTGGTCACCAAATGTTATTTATGTGGGAAATACAATTATTATTCAGACTTCAATCACTTGGACTCCTGGTCACCGATATTATGTGACTTTAGATAGTGGTGCAACAAGTGGAAATGATTTTTGTCGTAAGATTATTTTGATTTTTTGATTTTTGTGAAATAAAAGTAAATGAATATAGATGCTGAATCAGCTCCGATCGATAATCCAACATTTTGGCAATTCGATATTTGGAATCCAAGTCTTTCAAGTACAACAACAACAACGACTACACCACCAACAACTGGTACTGTGACAACAAGAGTAAGATTGAAACTGAATTCTATATTGATAAATCAAAAAATGATTTTTAGCCATTAGGCACAGCAACAATAATGGAAAATTTAACGACAACAGGTATCGTATTAACAGCCTCTGTAACAACAACAACTACAACACAAACAACAACAACGACAACGACTCAATCGACAACAACCACAAGTTTGTCATTCATTTTGTTCTATTTGTTAATTAGAACTGAATTCATTGAATAGCTGCAGCAATAGGGGGAGCGACAACCTCACCGGTATCTGTTATCAATCTCAAAGATTTCGAAGTTGCGTGTATGCAGCCATTAGCTATTACCACAGTTTTGTCGATGATGGCAATGGTTCCAATTCATTTCATTGGAATGTTTACTCTCTTCATTAAATTGAATCAACAATTCAATCCAAATCGAATTGCTGCCGAAGTGAGGCAAATGAAATCAATGCGACGACTTGCAGCACGGAAATGACATTGAAATTAACATAATCTTTTTGATTTTTTTTTAAAATAAAAAACAACAAATTAACACATAGATGTCACAATAATACATCTATCTAGTAATCGTTCTTACTAATATCGAAGAACCAATCGAGATGATTTAACGATTTTGAAAAAACGATATAAGATACTAATGAATGAACCAACACCACCATCTCAGCATCATTCACCTTTGAGATCAATCGAGAATTCAAATGAACCGGAGGTTTGCTCGATTTGCTTTGATGAATGGACGAATTCTGGTCAACATCGAATCGTTTCAACACCATGTGGACATCTTTTTGGCAAAATGTAAATCGATTTTTTGTTTGAAACGTGTTTTATTTCAATAGGCAAGTAAAACGAAGTTTAGGTGCATTGAAAAATGGCTTCGAACAACGCCGAATTGTCCTCAATGTCATTCAGCTACAAAACGACAAGATCTTCGACGAATCTTCTGTCGATCAGTTCAAGCTGTTGATACAACCGAACGAGATAATGCCATTCGAGAACGAGATTTAGAACGAAAAGCAAGACAAATTCTCGAATATGAAAAAGCTGAATTACAATTAGCTTATCAAACATTAAAAGAACAATGTCAACAATTACAAGCTGAAAACGAACGTTTATTAAAGTGAATTCTATTCATCGATCATTTTCTTTTCTTGAAGTTTTCTCTCGTAGATTAACTATTCGAGTGACTAAACCAATTGAAATCGTTCGACCATCAGGTCCTCTTCCACCAATTCACATTCAATTAGAATCCATCATTAAAATCCCCGAAGTACGAAACAATATCTCCCCGTAAAAAAAAAACTCTTTGTAATAAATCTATCATCCAGGGTACATGTCGTGTTCTTGCCTATTCATCAGCTCACCAATGTTTGTTCGTTAGTCAACCATCGGACAGCAATTCTTCTTCTCCTGCAGGTTTTGGAATCAAAAAAGTTCGACAATGTTTTTCGATCAATTGCATTTGATTTTGTTGTTTTTCGATTAGATCAATTTCACAACAAATCCTCATTCATTCGAATACATTAGTCTTCATCACACAAAACCAATTCGAGATCTTCAATTGCATGGCAATCTCTTACTTTCCTGTGCTTGGGATAGGACACTTCGTGTTTTCGATTACGTTCAAAATTCGTCGAATTTTCTGTAGATTTCTTTAAAAATTTTTAATCGAAAAAAAAGAGAACATTTCGAAATTCAGATGTATTTGTAATTCTCAAATTTGGAGCTGTTCGTGGAATCTCGACGATTCAAATATCATGTACGCTGGATTAAACAACGGTCAAATTCAAGTATTCGATCGTCGACAAGCTCAAAACAACGGAACAACACTTTCATCAAGCATTGAAACTTTAAATCTCTGCGTTTCATCCCCCATCCTCTCACTTCAATATATTCAAAAAACAGCATTCTTTCCTTCGAATGGTTTGTTAGTTGGCAGTAATAATAAATGTGGCTTTTTCGAGTTTCTATCCAATTGTGAATATCAGTTTCATGAATTACCAATCGACAGTAATTAAAACAAAGCAGAATAAACTTGAGAATTGGTCTATTGTTTAGAAAATCTCTCGAGTCTTCATTATGATCCTACAAGTAATTATCTAATCGCTTCATTTCGTCCTCCGAACAGTCCAACACGTCATGAAATCTATGAAATCAAATTTCAATCATCGAAAATGTCGATTCAATTAATCGAAACATTTTTCGGTTCGAGTGTTAACATCATTCTATCTCGATCGAAACTCGTTCAAAAGAACGCCGAAACCTATCTTCTCGCATCGGACAACGGTTCACACGGAGTAATTCCATTGACCTATGTTTTCGATTGACAAATCATTTTCTACATTTAGCTTGAGATTTGGAATGTTCGTCAGCCGAAAATATGTTTGCCTTTCAAACTTTCGACTGACGGTGATATTATTGATCTTTGTCTGACTCAATCGTATTTATGTACACTAGCAGATAATCAACTTCGACTGTACAGATGGACGTGAAATATATCTTTTCTTTTTTTTTTTAAATCCATGATTTTTTGCAAACGGGTTAACGTATATACGCGTATGTCGTCATCATGTGAAATAACAAAGGAGAACGGGAAAAATCTAAATGACTCATTCGACGACGTGGCCTGACGATCTTATATAAATAAATATTTTTCACATACTTGCAGATATACAACGAATATGTCGACGCAAAAAATAAAATTACAATCGAGTGACAACGATGTTTTCGATGTCGATGTCGAAATTGCCAAACAATCGGTGACAATTAAGACAATGTTAGAAGATCTTGGCATGGACAACGAAGACGATATCATTCCATTACCAAATGTAAATTCAGCTATTTTAAAAAAAGTCATTCAATGGGCAACACATCATAAAGATGATCCACCGGCGCCTGAAGACGATGAAAATCGTGAAAAGAATTTAAATGATATTTCAACATGGGATCAAGATTTTCTTAAAGTTGATCAAGGAACTTTATTCGAACTTATTTTGGTTTGTAACAACTAGAACAAAGAGATTTATTCTGCTTTGTTTTTTGTGTTTTTAGGCAGCCAATTATTTAGATATCAAAGGTTTGCTCGATGTGACTTGTAAAACAGTCGCTGGTATGATTAAAGGCAAAACGCCCGAAGAAATTCGACGTACTTTCAATATTAAAAACGATTTTACTTCACAAGAAGTAAGAAGAAGCAAAAAAAAATGTTCTTAACATATTGAAAATTGACTATTTCTTAGGAAGAACAAATCAAAAAAGAAAACGAATGGTGTGAAGAAAAATAGATTGTCTATAAATTATTCTTCTTCTTTCTTTTTCCAAAATAAAACTATTCTACTAAATGATATTTGTCGATTTCTTGAAGAAATTTCAAATAATTGAATATTGTCAATGGTTGATACGTTTGTTGATTTAAAATCGAGAGTTCATTTTTTAATGTATGAAACATTGATTCACGATTTTCTTTACACATTGTATAGAGATCATAGAGAAGATCGCCGGACATACTCGAAACAATCGGCAGTAAACATTCGAGATTATGTTCGACGATAAACGATCGAACTCGATCCGTTGTCCAATGTTTGATTCCCGGAGAAAAATCATTAAATACAACGATTTTGTCGGATTGTGTAACATAAGGAACGATCTCTGTTGTTGTTGTTGTTGGTTCAGTGAATGAATAGAATTCATCTCGATTAATTTCACTTTTCAAAGTACTATAAGCTAAATCGAAATCGAGTTTAATGAAATCGATATAGATTTTGCCTTGAGTTAAATCGAGTAGCCATCCATCGGGATGAAGATTCGATGTTAAAATCAACGGAATTGTTTTATATTGAGATTGATGTGCATAGGATGCTTCAGCACGACAGTACGGATTGAGTTTATACTCATCGGATATACAAATGAGTGTGTAGTGTGATTGATCGATAATATTCGCTTTGAAACTCATCGGACTTTCGATTGTTTCATTTTGATCGAACCAAATCCGATAGTTTTCTTTACTAAGTTGCTCAACTATTCGATGAATAAACTCTTTATTTGTATGAGAATAGGAAATCATAAGATCATATTGATAAGTTGTTTTTGTTGATAGAGTTTGATTTTTCAATAGGATTTCATCTTGTTTTTCTAATCGCCAAAGAAGACAATCGATTGCTAAGAGAATTCGTTGATGAGCAGATGATGTTAAAGCTTTAATTAAATATAAATTCGCTTTTAATTGTTGATAGGCATCGATATGAAATGTTAATGAAAGGAGAATTTCTAAAGCTGGTTGAAGAATTTGAAATGGTTTGAGATTTGTATCGGTTATACAACGAAGAATTAACGATACACCATTTTGTTTAGTAAATTCATCTTTAATTGAATCGTAATTAATTACATCTAAGTGAAATTTTGAACAATAAAAACAAAAAAAAAATTCCTTTTTTTTCTTTCTTACTCTTTAAACAATTGAGTACATTCGAACAACGAACTGTTTGATTTAATGATTTAATAAATAGACTTGTTAGATGCTGAGTATTTATTGAATTTTTTGTATCTTGTTCAGTTAGAATAGCTGAGAGAATTCGAAATGCATTGATTTGTATTTCTTCATGATCGAATTCGATTAATTTGACAATAATCGATGTTATATGTTTACTTTTAAGATATTTTTCTAATTGATTCGAATAGATAATTGTCGAAAGATTCGATGTTATAGTTGCTAATAATGATTGTGCTAATTTATTATTAATAAAATGACTATCAAGTTGAAGAATAGAATAGAGAATATTAATAAATGAATCGATTAATTGACAATAATAATCGAGAATTTGTCGATCGAATTGAGTCGATCGTTGATTTTGTATGCTAAATGTAAGAATAAAACATAATTGTCGAAGAATAACCGACATTCGTGTGTTCCAAAGACGAAATGATGCCGATTGTTGAGTTAACCAATGTGAAAATGGTTGAAGAAGTGCTTGACGTATGTCGAGAAAACATTGCCGATGATCTTGATCGGTCGGTCGTGAATAAATGTAATCGGTACATGTGTGAAGAAGAAATCTTTGCCCAGCATCTTCGATTGTATCTTGTGATGTCGACGATTGAGTAAATATTTCAATGAATGACGATGAACAAATACATTTAACAACATTATCGAATAGTTTCGATGATTTATAATCGAGACGTTGGAGAGTTCGAAGAAAATGATCGAGCGATCTGATGCCGGGATCTTTGAGATATTTACCGTGTGAGACGATTTCTTCGAGACATTGATTTAATTGTTCGACAATAGGTTCGTAGAAAAGTAAATCTTTGAGATTCTTCTCGGTTACATGATGAGATATTTTCAAGAATAAATTCGAAAGATTTTCGAAAACATAAAATGTACTCTCATCGAATTGTGAACCAAGTCGCCATTGAACTAGAAGTTTGTAATACCAATCACGTAAACTAGTCAATAGACGATGATCGTTGATTTCATTTGAATGTAAATTTTTTTCAATAAAATCTTTTAATGATTGAATATCGTTCAGTTCCATGATGAAAATGGACGACTTTTTTTTGTTAATGTGAATTCTTTAGATGAAAGTAAATATACAAATGGCTTCTCTCTTTCTTTCCCTCTTTTGACCTTAAAAGCAAAACTAACACAAACAGAATCAAAAAAAGAAAATTTTATATTCTCTCGTTCTCAATGGATTAGTTGCATTTTTATTTTATTGAATTCAAAAAAGAAAGGATAAAGAATAAAGATTTGAAATGTTTCTTTTTTCTTATTCACCACAAGCTGAACAGCTACATGAAACGATTGTTTCATATGGTTTGATGATTGTTGTTGTTTCACCATTAGCATCCGTACATGCCATTTCAACATCAATTGATGATGTTTGCGCTGGTGCACAGCAACGGCATGTATTTTTGGTTGAGCCAAAGCCTGACATTGAATACGAAATACAACCACCTAGACATTCCTGTTGAGGAATCATTTGTGTTGAAACACAATTGTCAAGTGTGACGATTTCAGCTGGAAGTTGACGAACAGAACATACTTCTGGTTCTATTTAGGAGACATAGGAGAAAAATAAACAAAGCAAAAGATATGAATTTACTTGGAACTTTGACACATGAACCACAGCAAGAACCATCGGTTGGTACTTGATAAGTATACGTATAGAGTGGATCTTCGATTTGTGAACATGTTTCATTTGTAACAGCACAATTGGTGACACATTGTTCTTCAGTTGTATTCAAGCAAGTACATGTCGAACAACCTTTCTCATACGTTGTTGATTCTGTACTGCATGGTCGAGTTTCAATATTTGTATCGTTTCGATTGCAATTGGGTCCTTGTAGTGTTTGATAACGTGATTGTGTACCATTGCATGGTGCTGAACATTCACCGAAGTCTGACCAATCAGAGAATGTACATTGTTCAACGCATTCAACTGGTTTGCAAACAACGCAACCATCTTGACAAGTGCTGCAAAACAAATTTTTTCTCTAAGAATATCAAAAAAAAAACAATTGTTTTTCTTACCATTCTTGACATTTATCAATATCGTTGTAGATCTGTCCAGGAAGAAGTGTTCGACCATCATAAGTACATTGACATGACGATGCTGTCACACAATTTCCATTGGCATCCATCACCGTTCCATCAGCACAAACGCAACCGACTTCACAAAGTTCAGGTTCGGAACATTGTTGATTACAGGTCAATGTTGAACATGATGTATCACAAGCATTCGAACAATTACTAAGAACTTTACCATCTGTACATGTGATACCTTCACATGGTTGCGTATTACATATTTCCGATTGACTAGCAGGACCATCGCAAGGTGTACCATTACAATCTGGAGCTGGTTGAGTACAT
>Ga0209952_1002464_pt1 | contig 13826 bp, 15 predicted proteins | sample ThiBiot_750_biof_2_FD_183951 | JGI IMG/M metagenome (GOLD analysis project Ga0209952, IMG submission 183951) | Wastewater bioreactor microbial communities from Cape Town, South Africa - Thiocy_cont_750_biof (SPAdes) | ecosystem: Engineered > Bioreactor > Thiocyanate-remediating >...
CTTGTATATGTTGTCAAACATTGAGAAAATGAAAGAAAAGGACTTTATTCAAATAGAATGTCAGAGAAGAAAAAACATTGGAATAAAGAAAAGGCGAGATGACGAACAAGGCTTGACTTTTGTCTACAAACTTTGAATTTCAAATTAGAAATATGTTGAACGATTGTTTCGTTCCATCGAGTGTTTGTATACGCACACTACTTGACGTCAATTTCAAATTGATTGTTTAACAACCAAGAGCTCGAAAAAGAAATGTTCACTAAACTGGAAATTTTATGGATTCGAAAAAAAAAGGTCTTAACTTTTCTACGATTTATTGTTTGAAAAACTCGTAGAATAAGTGAGGGTTTTATTTGTTGACTATTGAAAAAATTGTCAATGTCTTTGACTGACAGAAGAAGAAGAAAACGAAGCGAGAATTTGTCATTGCGTGTTAATATTAAAAAAGAAAGAAAAAGAAAAGAAAAGGTTTTTCTATGAACGTTCGAATTTCTCCAAACGGAAATATTTGTCAATGAGAAAATCAATTTTTAAAAGAGACCGATTGTTAGAAAGTTTTCTTCGGAGTAAATTTTCTTCTTCGTTCTTTCTTTCTCAATGATGATTTTATCGAGTGAATGAGATGCTCATATTCATTGTAAGAAGATCTTCTTACTTTCTCAAATTTAATAAATCATCAAATATGTCTCGTCATCATCGATCAAATTTATTCGACATTTCTTTTCCTTTGCTTTCGTTGAGGAGAAAAAGAACCCAAGTCGAATATGAGTCGACTGATGTAATGAGAGAGAATAATATTTGTATTGATCAATTATTCGTCTTTCGTTGTATTGCAGTGAAATTTCTAGGCGTAATCGTCATCAATGAAATAATATCTGCATGTTTGTGTTGAGGTTGTTCTTAAAAGTTTATCGGTCTTTTTCAAGTGTCTTTCAATGGCTTCGAATGTCATTTAGAATAACAAGACATTACTCAGGCCTATCAAATGTGCATAACTCATGTTTTCTATGTATCAAATTGCTCATTGAAGATTTATTTCAAGAGAAAATGTTCATGTATTTGTATTTTGACGAATAGTAATCAATTGTCGACGTTCTTCTTTTGTATATGCTGGTCGAGCACCATTACCATAAGAAAGTGAGACAATTGTACTTTGACCATCTTGTAAATTGATCTACCAATTCAAAGAGAAAAATGAAGAATAGATTAAAATGCAAGATCAGCTTTTTTTACAGGAAAATCTAAATCATAGCCTTTTAATATTGAATGTTCGATATTAGCTGGTTCTAATTTATGTTCTTTTGATAAATTCGGATATTCATCTCGTATTTTTTCTTCGATGACATCACGAAACTATAAAAAAAAACAACAAACATAAAAAAAACACGAAAAAAAAAACTCGAACATACTAATTCGAATTTTCGTTGATACCACGGATTAGCAGCTAATGATGATGTAGGTGTTGTTGGCATTGATACTGTACGAAGTATCGGTGGACGAGGATTCGGAGTTTGTGTTGAAACATCCGATGTATTGCTCGTTGTTACTTCACTCATCTTGAAACGAAAATAATATTCACAAGATACAGAAAAAGAACGTCGAAGAAGGACGAAGAAATAAATAAAAATAAGGTCCTTTTTTCTTCGTATGTCATTTAATAGAAAACGATCGATAATTAATCACAATTGCGCCTGTCATCTGATTGATTAGATCAAATCAAATGAAAGTTTTCGTTTTAAATATTCTCTCATTGATTCTTCAAATTTCAATAAGTACAAATATACGCTATTGTAGTATACATTTCGTGGTCGATTATCCGTTATGGTCATTGGTATTTGTTTTGTTTTTCTCGATTGGAAAAAAAGAAAATTCCATGATTTAGACATATCGAACACGAGCTAATCGAGATTATTTTCGAACAAATACTTTACTGAGTTCGTATATCTATCGAAATGTCGAAGGTTTAAATGAATTATACGGTCATTATCGTTTTCCTTATACAGCACAAATAACAAATATAACCGTACAATTTGTCGTACATGGAATAACAAGTGACTTTTTTTTGTTCGAAAGAGAAGAATATAGTCAAGATGAATCTATTTCAGTGATAACACAAACGATTTGTGACGAAAAAAATGATCAATCTAAAACTGTTTTACATGAATTTTGTAACGAAGAGATTAGTAGTGATGCTTTATTGGACCTTGTCGTTCGATTTAGTGATTATGATAAACAAACAAGTGATAGTGAACCAGGTTGTTTGTATTATGGAATGACATCGAGAAAACTTCGATTACAGAATAATAAAGGAATTGCATTAGGTTGGTCATGGAGAGGACGTCTTTGTAGTAATTTAGAAGAGATTACTCGTTGGGCACCTTCAACAAATAAATTCAATCCTCGATATCTCGGAAGTGTTGGAGTCGTGACAACGAATTTCGATGCAACTGAGTAAATTTGAATTAACAAAAAAAAACGAAAATGATTAAACAAGAACTATTTTAGTTTCAGTTTAAATAAATGTGAAATGACATTCTTTCATGAAGTCGGTCATTCATTGAATGCCAATCATGATAATGATGTTGAATACGAACATCGAAAAAAAGAATGTAATCCAACGGATGCTGAAGGTGGAAGTTATTTAATGTATGCATCAGGAACTGAAGGTCTTCTACCAAATAATCGAGTCTATTCGCATTGTTCATTGGATGCGATTTCGTATTTTTGATTTTAAAGGAAAATTTTCATTGAGCAAACGAAATTTTTTTTTGTAGAGAATTTATTCAAAGTCTCGGCAAACGACATCCGGATTGTTTGTCAACATCAAAAAAAGTCAAAAGTAAATGTGATGGCACATTTTCTGCCGATGAAGTCTGTGATGAATATGGAACAACGGCTACATGTTGTACATCGGATTGTAAACTTAAACCAGACGCTGCTTGTTCGCCAGTTTGTTTTCTTGACTTTCACATTTTCGATATCGAATAGGCAAAATTTTCAAATTCTTTAGTCGGCTGGTTCATGTTGTCAATATTCATGTCAATTTTATCCTTCAGGACATGAATGTCGACAAGAAAGTGAATGTAAAACCTCGATTACATGTTCAGGTTCATCGGCTACTTGTCCTGAAGATGATCCATCGACTTTCAAAGCCGATAAAACAATCTGTGGCAATGGAACATTATTATGTTCGAATGGTTTATGTGAATTATCGATTTGTGATTTATATTCTCTTTTACCTTGTCAATTGAAACAAAATGAAAATGAATTCTGTATGATTGCTTGTCAACAAACGGATGGATCATGTGTATCATTTCATCAAATTGATTCCAAATCAGATCCATCGAAACCTCTTTATTTTCCATGTTCGTTACGGTTTTTTTAAAAAAAAATATTTTCAAGGTTTAGTTTGATTGTTTCTAGATGGTTCATCGTGTAATTCGAATCAAGGATTTTGTGATCAAAAACATCAATGTATTCCTTTGATATTCGATGAAAATACGAATTTAGTTGGTGCTGGTTTTAGTTCACTTCTTCTCAATGATTATTCCGGTCTATTGAAAAAATACTGGTGGATCTTTTTGCTCTTTATGATTGCACAAATCATATTAATTCCTATTGGTCTATTACATTTTCGTAGTCAATGTATTCCTTCAGATAATCCTTTTCTTCAATAAATAAATTATACAGAAAATTCAAAAAAATATATAGTCAAATTCAGCATTTGTTTCACCTGAACTTGTTGTCCATGATGAATGCCAACTATTTACTTGGGAATAATTTAGTAAAAGAGGCGAATCATGATTATATTGATAAATATCTTTGTTGAATATTGTTGGTATTTGTTCGGTATTTCGTCTGAGTTTACATAAAATAATTATTTGACTGTAAACTAAAATTTTAAAGAAACCAACAATACCAATCATTGAACTATTCAATAAAATGAAATAGGAATTGGAATTCGATGATAATGTTAAACATTGAAATTAATGTTCCAATTATATGAATAAATATCGAAATCGAACAAGAAATCGAATTACGTCGCCAAATAACAATCCAAATACTAATTGGACATAAAAGTAAAAATGGCATCGACCAAAAACCAACTGCAATATGATACGGACATGTTTTATTGATAATAAAGAGAATTTGTAACACTAATATCGCCACAGCATTCAGGAATTCGATAAATGATAAACAAAAATGTGCCAAAACTTTTTGAATCAATTTAAATTCATAACGAATTCGACTGTTTATCAAGCTGAGTTGCATTTTATCAATAGAACACTTCTTCTTTTTCTTTGATTCAATTCATTTGTTCTGTTGAGAGAAAGCAGAAGAATAAACAGACTATTCGTGATACGTTCAGATTACTTGACCAACAATGAACGCAAGGTAAAATTACTTGATAAACATAACTGGTCTTTGTTTTGAAATAACAAAAGAAAATTAAAAATCACTTGAAAGAGACATTGCCGATTCAATGTTTAGAGAAATCTAACAAATTATAACCATTAACTCTCAAAGACAATTCTCTTTCGTTATTTTATTTACTTTTCAAACAAGAAATCATTCGATTCTATGTATTCCGAACAATTTACAGATTTTTTTTTGTTTGTCAATCAAGTACTTTCGTCAATTTCCATTTCTCCATCGTCAATTTCAATATCATTCGGTGTTATCTGATTATTTTTCACACAACATCGACGTTTTATGATTTGTCGGTAGTATTTTTTAAGAAAAATAAATTTAACTTCATGACGAAAACGAGCTGATGATAAAATAAATACATAGAAATTGATCTACAAAAATAAGAAAAATAAAAAATTCAATTTCTCAGAAAATTGAAATTACCGCTGAGTTAATTCTAACGAACGAAAGAAATACAATTTGAACTAATTGTGAGACTGCATATGAATACGGTTGAGTTATTGGAATCGGATTGTTAATAGCATAGATTCGACTGAAATTATATGGAAATATTAAACATAGAAAACATAGGACACGAACGAAAACCATTGCTGTCATTTGTCGATCTAAACGACGACGAGCTATTGGAATTTGTCGACGAACTATTCGACGAACATTTCGATATGCTAACAAACTAAATACGACTGCAGTTAAAATCGGCATAAAACCAGCGAGAACTGGATAGAAAAAGAATGAACCATATTCAACAGCTATTGGATTTCCAATGACACATCCAACCAATGGTTTTACTTGAAAAAATAGAGCAAATATAATACTATGCACTGTCCAGATACAAATCATTGTGAAAGCAGCAATTTGAGCGACTCGCATTGTACAACAATGTTGACGTTCGAAAAAATAACTTGTCGAAAAGAATTGATCGGCTGCAGCACAACAAATCATAAAATATGTAATCAAGAGAAATACTTGTGCTAACATGAATTTAATCTTACACCAAGTATCACTAGAATCTGTTCGATCATCACCATAGATCGATGTTAAAATTGTTAAACTCAATGATACAAGTGCATATAAGATATTTGCTATCGATTCAATCGATAAGAAAAATGCTGACCGATTACCTCGAAATAATTTCAATCCTGTAAAAACCAGAAACGTAATTATATTACCAAGAATGCCCAATGAAAGTATGATATAAGCATGATATACAGAATATAATGTAGTAATATGCAAGAGTAATTCGGATGACATTGACTTAGAAAATACTTTAACCTTAAATTTATAAGTTCTCGTTTTTTCTTTCTAGAAAACTACGTAGTATTATTAAAAAATATCTTTATTAAGAAAAAAGTACTCACTTTTATTGGTTGCTGACCTAAAACTTCTATAGTATAGAAGCAAAGAAAATCTGTCTTTTCTTTTAATTAATTTTACTGTCTACTTATTAATCCAACGTTTGCTTGCGGATGAGATATTTCTTTCACAGATTTCAAATCAACACAATTAAGGGTGGCTGGCTGAAGATAAACAATTCATTACTAACATTATTCTGTTTTATAAATAATTAAACCATTTTCTATAGTTTAGTACTTATTCATTTCATTAAAAAACAGACAGACACAAAGACATAAGAATTTCTTTGATACGACTTGAGTATATCAAATTGACATTAAAGTAAATTTAATTGATATCAAATGATCATCTCTCGGTTATCATTTTATCTACGGAAAATGTATTCGTATTGCATATTTATTATCGATTAAAAAAATAAAACAATTGATTCTCGTTTGTTTAAAAATTTATAAAAAAAAATTAGCCTTTAAAAAATTCTCAAGAAAAAAATATGCGTAATTTACAAAAACAAAACTCAGCACATTTTAATATTGGTCTTATTGATAATCATTTAAAAGATACGAATTTGTGTTTACATCGGGGATAAACTATCCTCAGCACCGTATGTCGTGAAATAGAATATAATTGCAGCGAATATAACAATATTAGCTGTTATAACAAAGCCTGCTGAACCACCAATAATCTAAAGAAATCTTTTCCAAACAAAATCTCAATTTCTATTCAATCGACTTACGGTTCCAGTTCGTAGTAAAACGATTGGAAATGCAAATGTAGAAGAAACAAGAACACTTGTTATGAACCAGCAAATATCTGTACCAACACTCGTATCACTCATTCCATAGCTCGATGCTGAACATTGACGTTGGATTGCTATTGGTATTGGGCAAAGAACATAGAATATAAGCAAGAACAGTGGCCACCAATTACTTTAACAAAGATAGATCAAAATTTGTTTATTTATTTATTTGTCTTATCGACATACTATTCTGATAATGCACAACCAAGAATTAACAATGTTAGACCAATGGAACACATGAAAGCCAAAATAACAACACTAATTATCAGAATAGAAGATAGATAATTAGTTTAAACATTACATGTCGAGAAAATACTTGCCCTACGAAGTCAAATTAATTCAAAATATACATTTAAAAATAGTTTTTTTTACCTTTTATTCCTTCGAAAACACCCATTTTTTTAAAAACAAAATCTAATCTAGAATATAAAAAATTTAACAAATTTTTCTCGTGTTCAAAACAAAAACATCGGTTAGATAAATGCAACAAAAAAAAACGACATTCTCTCTCAAGGACATCCGCGAATGAACGGTATACCAACAGGAACACGTTTTTGATAATCTCGATAAACACTTCCATAATGTCGAATTAACGTTGATTCTTCATAAGTAATTCGATCGGCAAAAAACAGCCAACTTGCCTGAACAAAAATAAATTTCAATTTTCTCCTCAAATAAATGATTTTCTCTTACAATTAAATATATAAAAAAACAGACGGGATTTGTTAGTAAAATTTGTGTTCCACATGCCCACCAAAACCAGCCAACGTACGATGGATGACGAACATACGAATAGATTCCAGTCATAATCAATCGATGTTCACTATCAGGCTTATCTTGTATGATATGTGAGAAATGTTGTCGTGCTGTAAACATCGCTAATTTACGTAGATATTCACCGATAATAACCAAAATTAAACCAATGATTGTCCATAAATATTGATAGGATACGCCGTTTGGAAAGAAAAACAATCTTTCAATGAAATATTCACTATAAGCAAGAACAATTGCACCATTGTATTGAGGTGAATGATTTAATAAGAAGGATTTTAAATCCAATCGTCGACGATTCCAAAGAGCAACGGATATATATTCACTTAAATGAAATATTGAAAGAATTATTGTAAATAAACCGATTTGTAATGATGTTAATGACCAAATAACACCGATTGTTAGAAGCAATGTTAGAAAATGTGAACGAATTAACACTTCGAATAGAAAAAATCGACGAACTATTAGAAAATGAGCGACAAATATCAATAATATAAATGAGAATGACGTTAAAAATGAGAAACGATTAACATAATAAACAAATATAAATGGAATCGACAGGATACACGGGACAAATGAACATAAACACGATTGAAGTCCTCGTTGAAACATTGCTTCCGAAGACATTTCTCTTCTCGGTTTTTTATCAATTCTGAAATAAAAAAAAAAGAAAAAGACTAGATCTTTGGTTAATAATCTCTCTATGTATACATTTTTCTTTTCTTTTTTTGCTTTTGAGAAGAATAGAAATCCAGAAAAAATAAAGAAAGACTTTGAATATAGAACAGATAAGGTCAGTTGACTTTTGCTTTGCAAAAATCGAAAATAGAAATTCTATTTTCTCGTTCGAAATGACTCGATAAATTCGTGCAAAAAGAACTACTACCGTATGACGAACGTTCTTTTTTCTTTTCTCATCGAAACATTCTCGCAACAGTTACAAGTCCCAATGTGACAACACTTGCATATAATGAATATTTTAATAATGCATCCGTATTCGTAAAATCACTTGTCGAATTAGTAAAATAATTCAATTTCGGATAAACACAAAGATATCCGAGACGAACGTAAATATCATCTTGATGACGAGTTTTATCTCCACGTGGTGAATAAGGTTCTAAATTTCGATTGGAATTCGTTTGTGAACGAAATAGTAAATTGGTAAACCATGATTGAGACATATGTTCGGTTGTTGTTTGAAGTTGAGATTGATTTTGATTTAAATTCGAGTAAATTGATTGAGATGTTAGTGCTGAATAATCGATTGGTAGAGGAATTTTATGTTGTCGACAAAAGAATTCGATAGGCAATGGATAATCTTGTTTCACTGAGAGTTGATCGGCTTTAGTTAGAAGAAATAGACAAGGTAAACGAGGATAATCGGTTTGTTGAAGATAGATGGTTGCAACATTTGAAAATGCACGTGGATGTGTTCGATCAATAAGAAAACAATTGACATTGGCTTGTGGAAATGTGAGTTTTTCATCGGTCTCATTTCGATGACATTCTTCCAAAATTAAACATTTGGTTTCATTTAAAACTCGAACAAAATCAACAGCATAGAATTTCTTTTGTTTAACCGACACTTTCGATGAATAATCATAGGAAAAGAAAGCTTTCGTTTTATTATTTAATTTTTCAGCTAAATCAGCCGAATGACGAACTTGATAAATTGTTGACGAAACAAATCGTTTTAAAAATGAACTTTTACCCGATTCAGACATTCCATAAACATGACAAATGTATGTCATTCGTGATGGTAAACGTGTATCATCAATTGTTGATAGAGCATAGGAATAACCTAATTGAAATAAATATGAATATGTTAGTGATGGTTGACTTTGAGCGAGAAAAAACCATTGAGCTAAATAACCGGACAATGTTAATAGAGGAGTTTTAGATGTTGTTGTTGATGATGAAGAATTTAAACGTAGATAAATACAATGTTGAATTTTGGATAATGATTGAGGAAATGATGGAATTATTTCAATAAATGACTCGAATAATTGATTTAATTCATTTAATGTTAAACATGAATCATGATCTTGATCAAAACGACGAAATAAACCGGTCAGATAGTCAATTGCTGATGGAGATAATTCACCAGCAAGATCTTCAGGTGCATTTGGCACACATAATTCTAATTTTCGATTATAATTAAATCGTTCTAATGTTGTATAAATTGTTTCATATTTGCCTTTATTTAAATATAATTCAAATAAACATTCGAATCCTTGATAAGTTAGAGCTGTGATTTGATTTGTAAGATTCTGTATTCCATTTGGTGTTCGTCGTTTAATTTCTCTTTTCAATTGTTCAATTGTTGTCTTATCATTATTTGTCGAATGTTTACCAAAACAAAAATCTTGTAGATTGGTTAATTCACAATCGTTTAACAATTGATCATGATCTTGATCAGCAATTGTAAATATTCGTTTCAAACATTGTTTCAAACGTTTACTTAGTTTATTCGTTGATTCTGAAAGATAATTGATTGGATAGAGAACACATTTTTGTGCTGAATAGAATAATTCGGAAATATTTTTCATTGTTCTCGTTGATGTTTCAATACAAGCTTCGATACGCGAATATTTCAACATTGTCAAACGGAAAAATTCTCGATTTTCATCGTTATTTATCGATTGTGTTTCATCATCGACAAGATCGAATTTATTTGCAACAAGAATAATCGGTATTGTTGTTGCACTTCGATCGATCAACGGCAGCCAAACACTGAGAAGTCGATCACGAGATTCTCGACTATCAATTGCATAGACAAGACAAATGACATGCGCTTGTCGAATACACGAATAAAGCGAACGAGATGATTGAAGAAGAGGATTTGGCGATGGACATTCCATTGGCAAAAGTAGATCATCGATTTCATCGGGTGACATCGGTTGACGACCGCAATAATCCATGATAACCGTTGGAACACGAGCTCGTGTTACTTCAGGTGGGATGGAAATATCGTCGGTTGTTGGACGAACCGATGCGTCGCCCATCAATGGATTCGATGGAACAACATCTTCGCTGACTAACGAATAGATTAATGATGTTCGACCGACATTGTCGTCACCTAGGAGAAGAATTCGAATTTCTGACAGATCCATATCGAGAATTTTTAGTCAATTCTCATTTGAATCTAAAAACAAATCATTTATGTCGTTAGATTAGCTTTCTTTTTGTTATCTTTAAACGAAATATTTGATCATTTGGCTTTGTTTTTAAATAATGAATTTGTTGCAAGTCTAGAAATGAAACTACTCGATACAAACGTACACACATTTTGAATAGAGAGACACACAGAATAAACAAAACAAGCGAAGACTATACATTTTTATTAACAAAATCTGATTTAACCAGTTTTTTTTCCTGAGAAAATGAACATTTCGACTTGGTCAAAGATTCGACATTTACAAATATATCAATCGATGAAAAGAATATTCACAAAATAATTGAAAGAAGATAAAAACTTGTTTTCGTCTCCTATTTTCTATGTACAAAAAAGGGATTTCTCATGAATCAAAGACGAAGAAGAAGAAGAACGGAATCGTAAATTATGAATTACTTGTTGATTTTCTTCGATTTGACAAATTCGAATAGGATTTTATTGGAATTGTTGTTGAAATCGAACGTATTCGACGTAAACGAGGTAGGACAGTCGATGATGATGATGGGTCAATAGTTTTTAAATAATCTTCGACTTTTCGTTCATTGTTATCGGCATAAGTTTCATCGATTTCATCGTGATGATTGAGATCAAATGCAGGTTGTTGTTGTTGTTGTTGTTCGGGAGATGAATCCGAATCGTGTTCAATTTGTTCGATAATTGTTGATATTTGTGATTGAAGAAGAGTTGGCGATGATGCTTGTAAATCTGTATCAGGCGAAGGAGATGTTCGACCATTCTCCTTTTGTTGATTGGTTTTCAGCAATTTTCGACGTGCTGCATCAACTAATAACGAACTTTCCTCTTCTGGTGCTGCTCGTTTAGGCGTCTAAAGATTTTAATCAATGAATTATCTTTGTTTTCCTATTATTCATCGATGTTTGCTTTTATCTTTTAGCAAAATGTCTTATCTAGACAATGATATTTACACTTACCCGCACGGGTGTTGGTCCATTTAAAATAGGCGTTAGTATATGTTCTTTACGTTCTAGAGGCGGTTTCATTCGTTGAGAAGTTAAAATCATTGAAGGATTTGGAGATAGATTATCTAAATCAACAGTATCATCCGAACACATCGATGCTGTAGCTAAAAACAAACATTTTTTTTTGTTTTAAAATTAAAAATCAAATCTAAGAAAATGAATCGTTTACATGAAGACATTGAAGTCGTAAGTTTGTCTTTTTTCTTCTTAATAACACAATCGCTAAACGGTAGTCCAGGCGGATCAAGCATCACAGTGATACATGTTATGTTATCTGCACGTAACATTCGTTCACGCCAGAGCGTAAGAGCTTTTTGTACAAGTTCATGGGATGGATTACGAAATGGTCGATGATCATCATCCTATTTCATAATGAAAATCAGTTTTGTTTTTCTATTATGTCAAATTGAAATTTACTTCAGATTTTAAGATCATTTCTTCAGTTTTAATATCACAATTTCGAACAATCTCAACAGTTGTTTCAGGTGAAATCATATTCCAAAGTCCGTCACTTGCTAAGATCAAACATCGATGTTTCGTTGAATCGATTTCAATAACTGCTAATTCAGGTTCAGGCGAAACTGAATAAAGATTTGTACTTGTATTTAAACTCCAAAGATCTCCTAATGCTCGTGAAACAGCTAAGAATGGAATTTGTTCATATTCAACTGTTGTTGTTGTTGTTGTTGTCATCGTTGTTGTGGTGGTTGTTGTTGTTGAATGTCGATGACGATATGATGAATTTGAACTATTCGATTTTTGTCTATTCCAAACCACTCGATGAACACCTGCTTTGCAAAGAACATTTCCTCCACTATCGCGAATTCTTTGTAATTCTGATGGATCTTCAGGTTTATGATCTCGTGTCAAACGATTGGCTGACCATGGCCGATGCAAACTGTCGCCTTCAGCTAGAACAATAGCTGAATCTCCGACATGACCAATATATAATTTATTTCCTCGAATGAAAACAACACTGGCTGTCGAACCAGATGTACTCGGCAGACCGGAAGATGTTTTCGTCCATTTACCCACATGATTCCACATGTCATTGTGACAAGCAAGAAAACCTTTTTGAATAGCCGAAAGAATCAATTGATCTTTTTGATTTTCATCATTGGTTGGCGTCCAAAAATCATCTTGCTGAAGAATATGCTGACAAAGATTTTGTCGAGCAAATTCAGCGGCTTCTTTGCCACCATGACCATCGAATATGCCGAAATAAGCGAGCGAAATCGGACTATCCTTATCCGAAGGATTTAAACGTTGAAGAGCGATTGAATATGCATCTTCTACAACAAAAATCAATTCAAAATCAAATTCATTTTTCTAATTAATTACCCATATATTTTCTTCCACCTATAAGCAAACAAACGAATCCTTAGAAAACGAACAATGATGATTAAAAAAGAATCGGTTTACCTTGATTACTATTAGTGGTTATGCGTAGATTAACTTGAACTGAATCATGTTTTTTCTCTGTCATATTTCGTTTAAATGCAATAGAAATGATTTGTTGAATAAATTAATTTAAATAAATAAAACTCGATTGTTTTGCTTTGGAATCATTTTCTTTCTTTTTTTTCAAATTCAAACGAAAAATCTTGAAAAAAAGAAACAAGAATAAGTTTTGTTTTTTGCTTCATTGAATCATCATCATGTCAGAAAATAGCTTCTTCTTTCTCTCTCTTTCGCTGCACGCACACACACGTTGGTTAGCCAATGAAAATGTCTTCAGCAACCTTCATCAACAAATCACAAATGCACTTTGCATTCAACTCGAGTTCAGTTTCTTATTGGTCAAATCATCAGCAAAAAACGTTTCATTACAAGACAATAAATCGAATTACATTTCATATTATCGTTGTTCTGAAATAGGATCTGCAATGACCGACGAAGAACGATTCGCTTTTGAAAATAATCTGTTTCAACAAGTCGACAAATTCGATATGAAGATGTCAACATCATCTCATCCGCAATTTCAAACACACTCGTCGACAGTCAACGAGCAAGATGAAATTGTTGCTCGACGAAAATTAGAACAGAAACGTCGTTTTCAACAGAAACAAGCGAATCCAACAACGGACGTCGATTCATTGATGAAATCGATGTTTTCAGATTTAAAATTACAAACAAAAACAAATCTTAATCATCATTCTTCAGGTTGATTTGATTTATTAAACATTTGTCAAATATTTCATTTCAATTTCATCGATTTTTTTTAGATTCAACAAAGACAATCGCACAAATATCAGGTATTTTCATTCGAGATTTCAATGAAACTCAATTCAATTCTTGATTTTCTATTAGAATTCCCACA
>Ga0209952_1002470_pt1 | contig 13817 bp, 21 predicted proteins | sample ThiBiot_750_biof_2_FD_183951 | JGI IMG/M metagenome (GOLD analysis project Ga0209952, IMG submission 183951) | Wastewater bioreactor microbial communities from Cape Town, South Africa - Thiocy_cont_750_biof (SPAdes) | ecosystem: Engineered > Bioreactor > Thiocyanate-remediating >...
GGCAAGAAATCATTCGTTGTTCACACACTGAATGGCTCCATGGAATATCTGGTAATCGAACGTGACATTTATCTTTTTTTTTTATTTTCTCGAAATTTGAATTTATCTATAGAATCGTTTGGTTTTACTTCTCATACATTTACGTGCAATTCCGAGTTGCATAATATCTGTGCACCTGGTTTCTGTTCGGAATCGTTAGCTCGTAAGATTTTTCATGGTTTTTCTCGATGTTCAACGAAAAAATTCCGTTGTACATCTCGCTCAATTCTTCCCTCATCATCAACATCAAGTAAAAGTAAAAAATTACGCGAACACTTCGAATACAATCTTATCCCAGCTATGATCAGTTCATTGCAAAACTATTCTGTACATAATATTGTCAATGGTTGTTCGAGATCAAGTTTCGATCAGAGTGAAACCATCATGTTATTAATCTATTCGGCAATATTAGATAAAACGAAATTTATTATTGTCGATTTAAAATTGAATCGATTTATTTGTGCATTAGGAGATGATTATAATGGTTTAATTACAGCGAGTAAAGTCTATGCAGCTTGGTCAATGGATCGAACACAAGTTATTATACGTGTGCCGATTGTCGGTGGTTTGGCAACATTAGATTTTTATAAAAGTATATTTCGAAAACAAAAAAACAACAATCAAAAATTCAATTCGAATCATTTTATTTATTTTTAGTTGCAAAAAAAGAAGCCAAACTCTATCGTCGAATATTTCCAATTGACATGCACACACAATTTCAATTCACTCCAAACTATTGGTCATCACATATAGCTTTTTACAGTTCAATAACAAATCATTCATTGACATTCGTCAATTACAATATCACATCATTAACACCAGGCGGTTCGAAAACTCCGAGTCAAACCATCGTTCTCGATCAACAATATTCCGGTACCTATCTTATGCTAAAAAACATTCATTCATGGTCAACATCAAAACAAGAAAAACTAATATTTGATGAAAACTTTCGTCTCCTATCAATTGTCTATACACCCGATAGTGTTTATTTAATTCTAACATTTGCTGATACACATTGTCATTGTGGACAAACATTACCAATTAGTTATTTCGATATTTACAATGCAAATACATTACAACGATTGAATCGTGTGTACACACAATTAATATCTCATATTTGTCCGATACATATGTGTCGAAATTTGTTGACACCAATTTTTTCGCTTTCATCATCGAAAATGGCGTTTTGTACAACAAAAAATAATGGCGGACGAGAATTACAAATTGCAATTGTTGTTCTACCGAATGAATTACAATTGAAATCAATTTGTCGACGTTTAATTCTCGAATATCTATGTGAATATAACGGCAAATTAGATGACATCAGTCATCTACTTCCACATCGTTTAAATCAATATCTTCAATTTCGGCCAGAATATCAATAAATTTACTAGTCATACCAGGTTTTCATTCGTGTATATATATATATAGTCAAACAGTAAATACAATGTCTTTTTTTTTATAAATAAAATCAATACAATCGAAACTCTTTGAACGTGAAGACTATTTGACTGATGAGTGACGTTGTTGATATGGATAGTAATTATCTTCGAATGGTTGTGCATTCGGAAACTGCTGTCGAGAATGTTCCTGATAATATCTCATTTTGATTGGGGTGTGATCGATCAAAATATGTGACTTGACATGAATGATTATGTCGTTCAATATAAATTCTTCGAAAACAGACATTGCATACTTAGTAAATTACTTTGAAGTTTTTGTAGTTTTACTTAAGAATATGACTAATCCCAAATTTCTGTTGGATTTCAGCATACAAAATCTTACATTTATCCTGCCTGTCGTGATTTTTACGGACGATTTTAGTAGAGAAAAACATGTTCTTTTCAATGATGCATTGGAAGGTCGAACTGAATACTTTTTCGACGGGCTATAGAATATAATTGCACCAGCTAACGACCACCTTGGAAAAACAGTCAATTACAGTTCCAAAAGATTTTATCAAAGACGATGTCGATAGAATCTTTAGAGTGAACTACGCTATAGTATGTTTTTTTCTTAGAATTTAATCTACAAAGGACTAGATAAGTTAAAAATACCAATGTCTGATATTTAATAATAAATAAAAGCAAATATATGCAAATGAGACATCGATGTTAATTTGTTGGTAATTTACTTTTTTCCGTTTGATAAAATATTTCTGAAAGTGATATTTGTGCAAGTTCCCGACAGTGCAAGTATCTTACACTTGTTGAAATGGGTGCAATTTTTTTCATAAGAACAATAATGATATTTTTTTATGAATATGAAGTGTTATTAGAAATGAATGTATTTAATTTTTAAGTTTTTCTATTAACACATTCATCGTGTTATTATATAGTATATATATATATATAACATTTTCTCCCTCTTGTAAAACTTCAGAATTTCATTTCACCTTCTCTTGAAATGATACGCCTATAAATTAACAGAAATGGTTTCCATATCTATCATTTTCTTTGAGTTTCTCTCTGAAGTTACACGATGTATTTGATTTATATTATTTGTTTCGAATGTTTTCTATTATCAAGTATCAATTCGTTGGTGACAAAAGCTTCCTCTCAAATCAAAGTTTGGCCAGTTGGAACAAATTTTCAACCTGCAAACTCCGTCGAATTGATTTCAACCTTTACAGCTCGCACGTACTTCATTTGTTCAACGTATTGCAATAGAAATATTCAATGTCGAACATTTGTTTTTGATCTTCTATCGAATCAATGCACTCTCTACGAAGGTGAAGTATCAACTGGTCAAATTCTAACGAATTCAAGTACGACACAAGTTGGAAGTATTCGATATGTTTCGACTCTTTATAATTGTTATAATAAAAGCGAGAGTCAATGTGTATTCGATCGGTATGTCACAACGACGAACTCATCGAATGTTGGTACTTGTCCGAAGGGTACATTTTGGAATGGAGTAATGTGTATTAATCAATATTACCAAGGCGTTGCGTGCTCAACGGATGATATGTGTCGAAATGATGTCGGATTGGTATGTGATGTATTCAATGGGTCAATATGTAATGCAGGTAGAAGAATGAGAAAAAATGAATATTTGACAACTAGAAAATTATGTTTTTCTTTAGTCTCCAGTATAAATGTTGTAAAAAATGGTAACGCAGAAATTGGTCCATGTAATCGAAGTACAGGTGGAGTTTCGCCTGCATACTGGACATCGACTGGTTTGTTAACTCAATTAGAATACAATAACTCGGATGGAGCAGTTTATGTTTCATCAGCTGGTCCAAGGTTTTCGATCTTCGAATCTAGTTTTATTTTGTAAAGAAAACTTCCGATTTCTGTTCTAGTGATCGTGGTAATTGTTATTTTTGGGGCGGTACTAGTACCTATGTATATATGTATCAAATGATAAATTTGACTCAATATGCAATGGCTATTGATCGATATAAAATTTCATACAATTTCTCGGCATGGTTAGGCGGATGGCAAAATCAAGATGATTATGCTTATCTTTGGGTGAAATTTTATAATTCAAATAATTTCACTCTTGCCAATGTTACTTTGCCAATTGTATATGCCGCTGAACGACTTAATATCAGTAAATTAATCTACAAGCAATCTACTGGAATGATTCCTATAAATACAAGATATGCGAAGATTCAACTTGATCTATACTCAGACACTTTTAATAATGATGGTTGTGCGGACAATATCTTACTCACCTTAACACACATCCTATAAATCCGTTCGTTTTTATTGTTAAATTGTTGATCGATGTCAATGCTTCCCCCCTCCCTAAAGCTCATATTCATACCTAGATTGCGTACATAAAACAGTGCGAATACTTTAATAGTGCTAATTTTCATTTCGGATCTACGTCGTTTGGTAAAAAGCAATTACAATAGAATATTTCACATTCTCTAAGGAGTATAATTTCAAATTTGACTTTGATGAAAGCAAGAAATTAATATTCGACTGAATTTAATTTACACCAACACATGAAAACAATCCTTTTGGAAAATTTAATTTTTTAGAGTCTCTCAATTGTTCCCGTGTTTGTCTGAATATTTCGATAAAATTTATGTTTTGTAATTCTGATTCATCTGTATTTGATTTGTACTTTTCATATAACTCTCTTTTTGTTGGCATTACATCTGGATTTTTGGTTTGGTACAACGATTCCATTAATTCCCAACAACCATAAAACTCGCATTCTAATATCGAATCGAAATCTGCTTTACGGAGGAAATGTAAAAAAAATCTTAATGCTTGTTCACAAGTTTCTAAAGCAAAAGAAGACATTCGATCACATCGAGCATAACTTTTTGCAAGACACATATAACAATGGCCAATATTATCACCGACAAACGTTGCTGTTTCATCATCATCATCCAATAACAGCAGATCAAAAGCACGAATAAACATTTTCGGACGATGTTTAACTTCCAACAAACCAATTTCACAATAACATATAGCCATTCGAACATTTTCGCCAATGTATTTGAAATAATCAAATTGATCGATAGCTTGTTTATATGTTTTGATTGCCAGAGCTGGATTACTGGTATCGTATACGTTAGCTAGCATCATCAATGAGTTTGCTATTTCCAAACGATCGATTTCTTGTTGTTGAGAACTTTGTTTACGTATTTTGACATCTTGTTTTAAACATTCAATAGCTTGACTTCTATCGTTATATTCAAGAAAAATTTCAGAAAAATTACGATAGAAATCAGCTAATGGAAATTGACAATCTCGAAGATTGATTTTTGAAACAGTATAATCAAGATATTGACAACAATTTCGATAATTTTCACAATGAATCTCATCGTTTTCATATGGCGGTTTATTTGTCATTATATCATTGAATATTCTTTCTTTTAAAAAGTCATCTATTGTATCATCATTTAGGATTTCTTGAGTCAATTTCCATGCCACTGAATAGTCTCGATTAATTTTATGAATTTGAGCGATTTTGACCTAATTGAAAACAAACTGAATGTACAAGCATTTAGATGAATTGTATTCTTACTTTTCGAATGAGATTATCAGTTGAACTTCTTTTCTCAACGTATTTCGATGCTTTTTCATAATTTTCGAGGGCTAGATCATATTTTTGAAGACATTTATATACCGCTCCAATGCAATCATGTAAAATCAATCGAACATCCAATGAAATATTCGATTTGAGACATGGCAAAGAACTTTGACAGAAACGAGATAGAGCTTTCAATTCGAATTGTGAAACATCGATATTATTTTCGTTTGATGAACCTATTTGCATTGAAATAATATCATCATCAGAAAATTCAAGTTCTTTAGCTAAACATGCAATCTCATTGACAAGTCCAGTGTTGATTTCATCTGTTTGACCATCCGAAGACGAATTGTCTTGTATTAATGTTCGTAAAATAACATCGAGTTTAATTAAACAACTAAGAAATTCGTGTCTTAAATCATAAAATTCATGGAAACTTCCTAAACTAACATTCCAAACAGCTTCATTTTCATCATATGTCACGCCTGTTGAACAGAATAGGTACGTTGGAGAAAAAAGTACTTCACCTTCTGCACCTCCAAAATGACTGAGATGATCAATAGCTGCAACATTTTTCTCGAATGTATTCCATTCTAATGGAGGAATATTGAAAACCACGGATTGCTCAGTTGATTCCGAATTACTCGGATACGATCCAACTCCAGCATAAATCTTTGCTAAAGATAAATCTCTTGTTGTCGATAAAAATGTATTCACATAAATAATTGCTGCAGTTTGTAAAAACTCTAATTCTTTCTTCGACATGCGTTGACCTCGATACAAACTTTCATTTCTCCATGGAGCATTTCGATTTGTTTCATGTTCAGTTTTCAATTGTTGACTCATATCGTAAATAAAAAAATGAAAAAGAATTACACGATTTTGATCTAATTGACGTAAAGTACGATTAAATAACTGATACAAAATACCCTCTCGCGTATACCATGATATAGCCATGTTAGATCGATAAGTACGATCGAATTCATCGAGAAAATTCAATGCCGGTTGATTATTATGATAGATTTTTCGGCATTCTTCAACGAACTTTTCTTTTCCATTTGAAATCGGAGGAATTTCTTGAAGTGCATCCATGAGATAAGGAAACCAGCTTTCATGCTGTCGTGAATGATATGCAGTTGTTCTTTCTTCAGTTTCTGAACATGCAGAAAATGGAAGCACACTATCACTGGTCACGTTTTGCCGTAGATAGACACGGATATCTTGAGATAGATGATCGAATAAATCCATTGGATGATCATATATGGCTTTCACCTAAAATTTAAACATGATTTCGTATAGAATCATCTGATACTTTACTTTTGCATATGAATTTAATGTGTTATTCGCATCCGAACTATTTCGATAAATATAAATTGAGTGTACATGAACAAAATTATGTATTTCATCTAATAATTGCAAACATGATGAATAACTAATAATCACAAACAATTTTCGATCATTGGCTTGACGAATATTCTGCAAATATAGATCAATTTGAGAGAAACATTCGAGAAAATCAGCGATTGCTCGTAGTTTAGAAGGATGAATGTTATATTTCTGCAATGGTTCATTATATTGTTCATCAAGCCAGTAGACATTGTAATCACCCCAGTGAATAATATTTTTTTCGTTTGTAGTCATGTGTACGACTGTTTCAAAATGAAATTGTCGCAATAAAACATTTTTTGTTGAAGAAAGGAAGTAGAAACCATACAGAAAGAAACGCAAGCGATTGGATTTTTTCTCGTTAAATTGAAAAAAGAATGATTCAAATAAAAGAAATCTGTTGGTTAACTGACAGTTTTTATAGAGCTCAGTGACATAATTTAAGTTTTCCGAATAATTAACTAGTCAAAATCAACATCAGATTCAAATTGTTTCTGTTAATTAATATATAATTACATAGATAGATTGAATTGACTTTTTTTTTGTTTACACTTTATTATTCAAAAAACATATTATTATCACTTTTTCTCTTCAACATTCATAGGCTGAATAATAATCGGAATAGTTAAAATTAACTGTTGAGTTTTTCGTACAAATTTCGCTGCTAATCGTTGAATATCAAATGTACAATCACAATTCGGCATATTTGGTTTCTTACATTTTTTCATGTCAATTTTCAATTGCATATGCAATTTGACACATTCCATTTTAACAAGATTCTCTTTCGGTAGAACTGTAAGATCACAATCTGAAACACTTTGACAATCAGGCAAAGCAATACGAATAACAAGAAAATTATTATTCGCTGTAATCTCTTCTGTATACGATGGAATCGTCCAAAGTTCTTCGATTAATTTGACTGTTTTTTTTGTTGATTTGTTGTTAGTCGAAATTGACTGTTCGGATGTTGTTGTTGTCATCGATGAAATTTGTTTGATTAACGATGAATCGAGATTTGTATCATCGAAATTGATTTCATCAGTTTTATTTTTCATCAAAGGTTTAACGAAACTTTTCTGTATTTCTTCAAGATTTCCAATACATTTCTCTTTGAGAACGTCGTATTGATCGTAATGAACTAGTAACTGATGTTGTGAAGCGACTAAATCAAATGTCGAACGAATTAACTGAGCATTTGGAATGATTTTCATTACATTGGGATGAACAGCAATATTTACAATAATACAAGGCTCTTAATTACAAAAAAAAGGAAACAGAATTTTTCCATAGACAAAGTTTCTATTTTCTATTTACGATTATCTATAACAGTTTCAATTGGCGAGAGAGAATACATTTTTGTGACTTCATCAGTTTTGACTGGTTCCGGCAAACGAAACCAAGTGAAAATATTTAAATAGAAGATTTTTACATTTGGTTTACTCTACGAAAGAAAAAACATCACGACAATTGTTGAAAATAAAATGAATATTCACGTGTAACATTGATCGCACGGCGAGACATGGTGTTGGCGGTGCTAACCATTCTTTGCCTTCTTTTAATGTTTTTTCGATATAATTTCTGTAAAATATGATTCAATCAATTTATCAGATAGAAAGACAAATGAGTTACTTGTAAGCTGTTGGATCACTTGATGCTAATTCATCAAGCATATTCCATACATGTTTAGCTTTCTCTAACATATCTTTTGATCTTCTATGATTAATCGGTAGGAATTTTAAGAATTTTATTCTGATCGTTTCTATGACAAATGAATTGGAATTTTCAGAAATAAAAAATCATGAAAAAAAAATTTTTTTCTCTCAAAAGAAAACTATTTTCAGAAATAAAAATATTTATTTTATTTCGATTTTTAATCCAAAAAGATGTCACTAGTGAGCGTGTGTGTGTTCATTCGATTGGCTACGATCATCATCAATTCATAAATGTTTTTCTTTTCCATCCACTGATTGATAGATAGGATGAAGGATGCAATCTCATGTTTATTATGTATATTGTTTATTTTCTTCTAGATTAATTAGACAATCGACCACATGAGTTCATCAAACACAACCAATTCCAAAGATGAAGACGTTGCCTTTTGGCTTCACAATAAACTTGGTTCACATGCTGATTTATGGTCTTCATTTAGTATCAGTTCAACATTGACACAGGAACATCTCAATTCAATTAAATCGATCTTAGATCGATTGGATACACTCGTTAAAGTTAAATTATTACTTTCCTTTGTTCATATTCCAAAACGAAATATAACTGAAGTAAATTTGTTGTTTATTTTTTGTATTGAAAAGAAGAAGTTTGAATTCAATTGTTGTTGTTGTTTTGTAGTGGGAAGATGTTTTGAAAGAAATCATTGAGCTAGGTCGACAGGATAATGTCGGCGATCAATGGATTGCTGTTATTAGTGAAATTATGAAAACATTTCCGGATAAATCATTGTTTAATCTCGATTTAACCGATGATGAATGCGAAGGTTATACAAATGGTATACAAGAACTACGAAAAACAGGTTGAGAAATCGGTGAAACGTTGTTCAAAGAAAACGTTCTTGGTTTTTTAGTAAAGAAAAATAATGATACAACACATTTACCATTAGAATCATGTTATCTCGGTCGTAGTGCATTGAAAATGTTAACTGGCGATATACCGAATCCATCGAAATGTTTCAGTCTCATACGTAAAGCTAAATCAGCACGAATTCGACAAGATTTATTAGAAAAAAGTGCTCAAACATCGAAAACAAAGAAAACATCGGATCATACTGCAATAACCGGCTCTCGACGATCAATGGACGAGCATAGTAAACAAAAAACAGTGCTAACAAACAATTGTTTCGATTTTGTTCATTTTCTTTTTCAGTCACACTTTATACATCATCGAGTTCGATACCTAAACCATCGAATGTTGGTTTTCTCAAATCGAATCAAATTAGTACAACATCGGGTATAACCGGCACATCTCGTTTTCACAATCGTCGTGAAGGAAATGTTAAAGTACTTGAATTTAGCTTTTTTTTTCAACAGAAAACTAAAAAGAAAATCAAATTCATTTGATTTAGTTACTCTCATTAGAAGAAGAACAAGCATTGAATGATAAAAAACGAAAGAAATCGACGAGTAAAACATTTGAATTTCGACTTTCATTTGAATTTCTACGTTCGTTTTCAGTGGATGACGAAGAAACACCTCAAGAGAAGAAAACATCTCGAAATAAAAAACTCAATTCTCAACAATCGACGACCGAACGTCGAGATAGTACATTAGAAGACTCAACAGTTTTATCATCCACTAATGACACACAAGATCTTCTTACGCCTACACGTCTCGATCCATACACACCTCCAATTGTAGGATCAATTTCTTATATTTATCTTTCTAATTCTATTCGATTTCAGCAAGCTACATATGCACCATTGAGTCTTAATGAAATGCCGGCAACGCCCAATCCTTTGATGAATAGTAAATCGAAATAAACGAAATAAATGAAATAATTGTCTTGTTATTTCTCAGGTTCAGCTAATGATATTCTTTATGGTCTACATCAAACACGAATCGATCGACATTATTCGATGAATAATAATAATCAGCCAAACGAGCAAGACAAACTTCTGAATACATCACCGATTCGTGCTGATCTGAAATTATCTGTAAAAGAATAAGATTTTCAAAGATAAATTGAATGTTTTTTTTCTTTCTTTCAGAACGAACAAATTGCTTTTGCACGAGATCTATTTCGTTCAAGTACTTGTTTAACACGAGAAGATAAAAGTCGAATAATAGCTTTTATCGCTGGTGTTCGTGGTATGTCGTTACAAAGAAGAATTTTCGTTTCATCAACAACACATTCTTTTGTAGATCGTTCGGCCGATCTCGATAAATCGTCGAATACGATTATTACCATAAAATTAAGTGAAAAAGACGAAACCGTTTTCGATCAAACAGGCCAATCTCAACAATATTTTGCTGAGACATTCTTTCAAATGAATACAATCACTGGTGAATGGAAACGTATTAAAAAATTACGACCAACAAATGTCATGAATTAAGATTTTCCCTTTTTTTTCTTCGTCTATCTTGTTTCTTTTTTCTCTTGGGTCGTATATACATGATGTACATATAATCGAGACAAAAAACAAATAAAAAAAACATTTTTTTCTCTTTTCGTTGTAGATGTATAAATCCATATTAAAGGAAAGTTACCTCCAATTGAATTACATACAGTCAACATGATGCCATGAGTCAAGAAAACAAACAAATGAACAACAATTATAAAAAGAAGGGGGAAAAAATAAACTACTTGAAATGAATTAAGTAAAGGGTGTGAAAACATGAATAAGCTTTTTTTCTTGTTTGATTATGTAAGTAAAACTGAACTTGACAATGAGATAAGATGAAAAAGGAAACCTTGATGCTGTTTTTTTCTCTCTACTGTTTATAAAGTGTCAGTTAGTACAAATACACTGCGATAGATATCATCAGTTTGAGAGTATGTCGTCTCATGAGATGAGGAAAACTTATCATTTGTCAGTGTCGATTATGAATGCGTATTTTAAGATTTGTTAATTATCAAGATTGAAATTTCACACACAAAAAATATCGTTCGTTTTCGTTCTCTTTGATATCGAAACTTTAGTCTTTTGTTCATTGATCGTCAAGAAAAAAAAGTAATTATACTCAATTGATCGACGCTTCAACAAATGTGTCGATATCGTTCGAAGATCAAATTCTTTTCGTATAAAGAAATTCTATATTCGACTCTTTCTTTCTTTCTTTTTTGTTCATAAATATCACTCAACAGATTAGAACGAGTGTCGACATTGATATTGTTCTCTCTCTCTCTCCTTTTTCTTTGCTTTACTAACTATTTCTCATTTATACTAATAATAAGCTAACAACAATATTATTTCTCATCGGTCGGTTTGATTGTTGTTGATAGAAAAAAAAGAAAGAAACGAGCAAGCAAGTTCCTCGATAGTTAGAACGCATGTATACACATCGACATCGATGTGTAGGTGGCAAAATACACGATACGTACATCGCATGGAAGCATGCCGAAAAGAAAACAGATAAGCTTTTCTTTCTTTTCTACTCTCCCTTAACGCTCATTGGCAAATATGTACAAAATGTCGTCATTTTCTTTTCTCCTTTTGGCTTCTATTGTTCTGTTGAGTGTTATATACGTATATATACATACATACATACATATATATATATATCCATATGTAAAAGAAAGAATCTCTTGGTTTATGCTACCATTGCATAATTTGCCTCGTATATTATTATTATTTTTCTCTCCGTTGAGAACGAGGAGAACGAAAGAAATGTATTGACGATACCTCCTAAGTTTTCTCTTGTTGTTATACTGATGATCTCTTTTTCTGATCATCGAGATAGGCTGTTTATGTACTCTTCTAAGAATAATCTTCTTCTCCTTCGTCGTCGTCGTCGTCGTTGTTGTCTTCGTTGATTTATTTACATTCATATAGCATTTTTCTCCATTAAAGCAAATTCTCTCGAAATTCTTAGTCTTGTCTACTTCTGACCTTTTTCTTTATATCAGAACGAAAGAGTTTTTTTTCTTCTTTTTCTCGTTTTTAGATGACGTAGGAAACGATTTTTTTCGTTTGTTACTGTTTATTATTTTTTCCTAATTCTTTGAAAATAATTGAAAGCATGAATCTGTTTGAATTTCGAACATAATGTCGAATTCTTCACTTGCTTCATCAACAACTACATTCAGTGAAACAACTGGATTGAATGGTAGTTCAACAACATTACCATGTCGTGTTCAATTTCTCGATGATACGGATCCATTTTCAAGTGTTAATCTACCAGAACCATCACGTCCGCCAACTTTTACATTTCTTACATCGACTATTTTAAGTAATCAATTAAATAGTGTACATAAAGTTCTCAATGCTCCACATAAAGTAAAAAAAAAATTATTATTTTCGAAGTTAAATATTTATTATGGTTGCTGTTGTTGAAGGTGAATGATTGTACATTACAATTATGTCGACAAGATGGAAGTCGAACAGAACTTGGACCCTATCTTGATATTGATCAATCACTTGATGAACAACGAGAAGATATTGAAGCGTTTACTGGAGGGTTAGTTTATTGATGTTTATCTAAACACCCCATGAAATACTTTTCTCATATTTTCTAATTATATTAATTATTGTCTGACATTTTTTTTTCTTTCTCTTATCTAGTCGAAAATGGTCAATTGTTCTTCGAACTCAATTGAGTGTTCGAGTACATGCTTGTATAGGTATGATCAGATTGAATCAATTGTTTTTGTTTTATATTGAATTTGACGAACAATTTATTTAGATAAATTATTGAATTCTGATGGACGAGAATTACGTCGATCTTTATTTTCGCTGAAACAAATCTTCCAAGTAAAATCTCGTTAAACAAAAAGAGAACATTGCCTTTCGATTTTCTTCTCTTCAGGATGATAAAGATCTTGTTCATGAATTCGTTAATAATCAAGGTTTACAATGTTTAGTCAAAATTGGAGGTGCAGCTGATCAAAACTATCAGAATTATATTCTACGAGGTAGATAAAAACAAAAGAAAAAGCACAAATCAATTGAATCTTTTTCTAGCACTTGGTCAATTGATGTTATATGTCGATGGAATGAATGCAGTTATGAATCAGAATGAAGTTGTTCAATGGCTTTATTCATTAATTGAATCGAGTGTAATTTATTTCTTTTTCTCGAATAACAAATAATGAAATTGCTGTTGTTTATTTTATTAAATAGTTTCGTCTCGTTGTGAAAACAAGTTTAAAACTTTTAATTGTCTTTGCTGAATATACCGAAACGAATGCACTATTAATTCTCTCAGCTGTAACGCAAGTTGATCGTACAAATAAACGATTACTTTGGTCGAATGCAATGAAAATTCTCAATGAAATGGATAATTCAGCATCGGAAGTTGTTCTTTTGATTATAACATTATTTAATACAGTTTTATCAGCTATACCTGATCAAGATACATTCTATGATATAACCGATGCACTAGAAAAACAAGGCATGCAACGATGTACACAGTATTATCTAACTAAAAAGCCAATTGAAGCTGATCTTATTGAACAGTTTAATATTTACGATGTAAATTTCGTTGAATTATAAAGTTATTGTGTTTTCGTACAAGATTTACTTGATTTTAGGCAGCATTAAGACATGAAGATGGCGATGATGACGCAGCTACTGCTCAATCGATAAGGTAGATTTGGAATTGTTTGAGATTTGAATTGATGCATGTTTGCTTTTCGAATATGTTGAATAAATAAAAATAGATATGATTGAGGTAAACATTTGTCTGTTGTCATATCGCATGTTTTTTTTCCGATCTCTTCGCTTT
>Ga0209952_1002472_pt1 | contig 13813 bp, 9 predicted proteins | sample ThiBiot_750_biof_2_FD_183951 | JGI IMG/M metagenome (GOLD analysis project Ga0209952, IMG submission 183951) | Wastewater bioreactor microbial communities from Cape Town, South Africa - Thiocy_cont_750_biof (SPAdes) | ecosystem: Engineered > Bioreactor > Thiocyanate-remediating >...
CGCCGAACGTGGTGGCGCTGGGCGCCGGCACCTGCGTCGTCATCGCCGAGACTTCCTATATCGGACGCCTCGGAACCGAGGCGCTGGCGGCGATGGCGCTGGTGTTTCCGTTCGTCATGCTGACACTCACGACATCGGGCGGCGCGATGGGCGGCGGGGTATCGTCGGCCATCTCCCGCGCGCTGGGGGCGGGAGATGTGAAGCGGGCGAATTTGCTCGCCGCCCATGCCTTGATTATCGCCTGTTGTATCGGTGTCGTTTTTACTGTCGGCATATTACTGAGCGGAAGCGGCCTGCTGTGGGCGCTCGGCGGACGCGGCAGCGTGCTGACGCAGGCCCTCGGCTACATGCACATCTTCTTCGGCGCGGCGCTGGTGCCGTGGCTGATGAATACATTCGCCTCGATCCTGCGCGGCACCGGCAACATGAAGCTGCCGTCGGTGGTGACGCTGAATACCGCCGTGTGTCAGATCGTGTTCGGTGCGATCCTCGGGCTTGGGCTCGGGCCGGTGCCGCGGTTCGGGATGCCCGGCATTGCGGCGGGCACCGTGCTCGCTTTCTCCATCGGCACCGCGATCATGGCCTGGTACGTGCTGTCCGGCCGCGCGCGGGTCAACCCGATTGCGCAGGCGATCCGGATCGAACGCGGAATGTTCTTCGACATTCTCAAGGTCGGCGCCATCGCCTGCTTCTCGCCGATCCAGACGGTGCTGACGATCGCGATCTTCACCGCGATGCTGGCGCGCTTCGGCGACGCGGTGCTGGCCGGTTACGGCATCGGCGCGCGGCTGGAATTCATGTTGACGACACTGGCCTTCGCGGTGGGCATCGCGTCGGTGCCGATGATCGGCATGGCGATCGGCTCCGGTCGGGTGGCGCGGGCGCGCAAGACCACATGGATCGCGGGAATTCTGTCGTTCTCCGCGGTCGGTGTCATCGGCACGGTGATCGCCTTCTTCCCCGATCTCTGGGTCAACCTGTTCACCGACGATGCCAGCGTGCGTGACGCCAGCCGGCAATACCTGTTCGTCGCCGCGCCCATGTATGCGTTCCTCGGTCTCAACACGTCGATGTATTTTTCTTCACAAGGTGCGGCCAAGGTGCTCGGTCCGGTGCTGGCGCAGACGGCGCGGCTGGCGTTCATCGGCCTCGGCGGCTGGTGGCTGATCGCGCAGGGCGCCCCAAGTCATGCCTTCTTTGTGCTGGCGGCGCTGTCGATGATCGTGCTTGGGCTGCTGTGCACGGCCACGGTGGTTTGGAGCAAATGGGATGCGCCGGAAGGCACAGTCGCTGGCCGCTCCCCGGCATAGGATTTCTGGCGCGCTCACCGCGCCCATCGCGGCGAATTGTGCCCTCCGCCGGCCAACAGGGCTTGGCCTGCCGCGCGGTCTCGGCTAAATCAGACCCTGAGCGCGGGCGTAGTTCAATGGTAGAACGGCAGCTTCCCAAGCTGCATACGAGGGTTCGATTCCCTTCGCCCGCTCCAGATTCCATTCTTGAGAAAAGCGATTTTCGATCCCGGTGGGAACGCTGCCGGCGCTCACTCTTTGCGCGTCGGTTTGGCGATCACCGTCCGGACGTGCCGAACCACATGGTCGGCGACGATGGCATGGCCCTCGGCGGTCGGGTGGACCGCGCCGCTATACATTGCCGCATAGACCGGCTGGAGAATGTCGAACAGCGAGAACCCCGGCGAATGCACGTTGGCGGTGAGGAAGGCGTCGTTCGGCGTGCGGAATAGCCGCCAGCGATGGGCATAGGGCAGATAGGCCGCCGGCGAGTAGGGCGCGAAATCCTCGGCTCCGGCGGGGCGGCGCGGCATCGCCATCGCTTCGCCGTCCGCCTGCGCGTTGCGGGGATCGCGGGCGCAGATGCCGCGCCGCGCGAATTCCGGCTGATGGTCTGTGATGAGCCGGAAGCCCGTTCCCGCGCCGGTCGCGAGCGCCGGGCAGCCGCGTCCGCCACTGGTGATGCAGGCGGTGCGCGCGAAGAAATCCTGAAGGAAGTTTACTGTCTCGCTGAGCCGCTCGCGTGACAGCGACAGCTTCTTGTGGACGTCGAGGCCGAGCGTCGGTTGCGCGCCGCACAGCGCGCCGGTCTCGTCGAACTGGATCGGCTCGTAAGCGGTTTGCAGCACCCGCGCGGGCGGCACGCCGAAGCCGTCGCGTAACGCGTCGCGCACCGCCTTCATGCGCTCGTCGAGCTGCTCGAGATAGGCCCGCGCGACCTGTGGCGAGAAGCGAATCTGCTGGCCGAGGAGCCCCGCGATCGGCGCCAGATCGCCGGCACTTTCCGTCATCGCATAGAGCATCAGCGCCGAGAAGCCGACATCGTTGCCGCCGATCGACAGCAGCACGGTATCGATCGAGCGCTTGCGCGCGTTCGGTGCGCACCAGGATTTTGTCACGGTGTCGTTGACGATCCGCGTACTGCCGCTCGCATAGGTCGGCAGTTGATAGGTCGCGCGCAGCGTTTTGGGACCACGGCACATCATGTCCGACAATTGATCGAGCTGCGCGCGCACTGTGGTGTGCGCCGAGCCTTCGCGCGCTTTCTTGTCGAGGAATAGGCCTTCAGTGACTTCGGAGCCGGTGCAGGCGAAGCTTAGCAGCGTCACCGAACGATGCGGATTTTCCAGCGCCAGCTGCAAGCCGACGCGGAACGGATAGCCGTATTGCGAGCGATGGCAATCGGGGCTGAGCCATTTCGGCCCGGCTGCGTTGAATGCCGTTTCGAATTGCCTCGAACTCAGCGGATAGTAGACGCCAGTGCGCTCATCCTCCAGCGCGCGCCGCGGCAACTGCTTGTCATCGAAGCCGCTGCGTGATGCGATCGCGTTTTTCCGCGGCGGTTGCCCTATGGCGCGGGTGGCAACGTCCTCGCGCGCCAGCACTGGATCGTAGACCATCTCGCGCGCGGCGCTGAAGGTCACCGGTCGATCGGGGTTGCTCTCGCCGGACGCAAACGAATCGCCGAGCGCAACGATCAGGTGATCCTCGACCACGACCTGCTCCGACAATGTGCGGCCGTCCGGCAGCGTGACCTGCACCACCACGCCTGACGCGGCGGGATCGAGCGCAAACGGCACACGTGGAATTTTCAGCGGCGTGACGCAGGTGTCCTTGCGGGTCTCGCTCTTGCCGCCCGGCTTGCGCGACGCCCATGTCCATGTGCATTCGCCGCGCGCGACTGCCGCGAGATGCGCCGGCGCCAGCTTGACGATGACGGTGTGCGCGTCGGGAAGGATGTAATCTTCCTTCGCCGTTCCCCACGAGTAACGTCGGTCGCATGTTTGCAAGTAGCGCCCCTGCCGGCTGTCGTAGCACACCGCATCTACGGTCTGTGCTGCCCAACCCAGCCGCGATGCCTCGTAACGTCTGCGCGCCGTCGCCGCACAGGCGTCGAAATCCGTCGCCGTCTTGCAATCGGGATCGTTGAGGCGGCGCTCGGTCCGCCATACCACGTCGTTGGGTGGAGACGCGGCGTCGCGCGCGACCGGGTAGCCGCGTTCATACATCGCGAACGACGCGGCGTTCTTGAAAAAGCGGAAAGGATTTTCGACCTGCCACACCAGATCGGCGGCACGCGCCGGGCTACCGCTCCAGATGACCATCGACACAGCGGCGAATGCGACCGCCGCATTAATCCGGGCCATGCTTATCCTTCTCACTGCAAGTTCTTCTCGATGTAAGGCATGATATGCCTCGTTGTTGGTCGCCTGACGCCGAGGAAAAGTTCAAACCGGCAGCGGAAACGGTATTTGGCCGAGTCCTGAGAGACGCGCCAGTGGATGGGAGGTCGCAGCCGTTGCCTGGATTAATGTCTGGCTCACTGGGTGAACTCGGAACCGGGGCACCCGGGCACATTGAAATATCGCGCAGACCTGTTCAGACTCAGAGGGTACGGTCGGGAAACAGCAAGAACAAAGGTGGAAACGATGACGGAAGCCAAAAGCCATTACGAGGTCATTGTGGTCGGCGCCGGTGTGGCCGGGATTTACCAGATCAAGCGGCTGGTTGATCTCGGGATCGATGCCACGGTGCTGGATTCGGCGACCGATCTCGGCGGCACCTGGTATTGGAATCGCTATCCCGGCTGCCGCTTCGATTCCGAGAGTTACACCTATGGCTTCTCGTTCTCGCGTGAACTGCTTGACGAATGGCACTGGAAGGAGCGCTTTTCCGCGCAGCCCGAAAATCTGCGCTACCTGAACTACGTCGCCGACAAGTTCGATCTGCGCAGGCACATGCAGTTCAACTGCCAGGTCGAGGCGATGCGGTTCGACGAGGCCAGCGATCTTTGGCATGTGAAGGTGAGCGACGGCCGCGAGTTGACCTGCCGTTTCGTGGTGTTGGCGATCGGCCTGCTGTCGGCGCCGACGTTGCCGCGACTCGAGGGCGTCGAGGACTTCAAGGGCCGCTCGTTCCACACTTACTACTGGCCGCGCGAGCCGGTGGATCTTGCCGGGCAGAAAGTGGCCGTCATCGGCACCGGTGCCACTGCGATCCAATTGATCGGCGAAATCGCCGATAAGGTCGGTGAACTCACGGTGTTTCAGCGCCGCCCGAACTGGAGCGCGCCGCTCAACAACAGCCCGATCTCCGACGCGGAGATGGCCGATATTCGCGCGCGCTACGACGAGATTTTCGCCACCTGCGCCCGCACACCGGGCGGTTTCATACACGAACCCGATCCGCGGGGCTTCTATGACGTGCCGCGCGAAGAGCGGGTGAAACTGTGGGACAAGCTCTACGATGAGCCCGGCTTCGGCATCTGGCTATCGAATTTCCGCGAAATCTTCATGGACGAAGCCGCGAATGCCGAATTGTCGGAATACATCGCCGACCGCATTCGCCGTCGTGTCAAGGACCCGAAGGTCGCGGAAAAACTCATTCCCAAGGATCACGGCTTTGGCGTGCAACGCCTGCCGCTGGAGACGAAATATTTCGAAGCCTACAACCGCGACAACGTGCATCTCGTGGACGTCAGCGAGACGCCGCTGGTTCGCGTCACGGAGAAGGGCCTCCAGACCACCGAGCGCGACTATGAATTCGATATTATCGTCTATGCTACCGGTTTCGACGCTATCACCGGTGCGTACGATCAGATCGATATTCAAGGTATCAGCGGTGAAAGACTGGCGGACAAATGGAAGCATGGACCGTCCACGTTCCTCGGCATGCTGGTCCACGGTTTCCCAAATCTCTTGATGCCGACCGGCCCGCAAAGCGCGTCCGCGTCGACGAATTTTCCACGGGGTATCGAGAACGGCGTCAACTGGTGCATGGATCTGCTGCAATATATGTGGGATCGCGGCTACACCCGCGCCGACGCGGCAGGCGAAGCCCAGCAACGATGGGCCACGCATGTTGCCAAGATGTACGAGATCATGCTGCTGCGCAAAGCCCAGGGCTGGTTCACCGGCTACAACTCAAATGTCGCCGGCCATGAGGCGGGGACGATCCGCTATATTGTCTATAATGGCGGGACGCCCAAATTCGTCAGCATCATTAAAGACGTTGCAGCGCGGGGCTATGAGGAGATCGAGTTCACGCCGGGTGTCGCCGCGCGCGCACCGGTAGCGACGGCGAGAGCATCCGCGTCGTCGTAATGTCTGTATTCAAGCGGGAGGATTAATCATGACCATCGGATACGAAATCATGGGTCAGGGCGCGCACAAGGTGATCGTGCTGCACGGCTGGTTCGGCGATCACACCACGTTTCGTCCGATGCGCGATGCGCTCAGTCTCGACGAATTCACGTATGCGACGATGGCCTATCGCGGCTACGGCCTGTCGCGAAAGATCACCGGCAACTACACGATGGCGGAAATCTCCGCTGACGCGCTCGCGCTGGCGGACGAGTTGGGCTGGAGCGAGTTCAGCCTGATCGGTCATTCGATGGGCGGCATGGCGGTGCAGCGCGTGCTGGCCGACGCGCCACAACGGGTGCGCAAGCTGGTGGCGGTGACGCCGGTACCGGCGTCGGGCGTGCCATTCGATCCCGATGGTTGGGCGCTGTTCGACGGTGCGGCGGCAAGCCTCGACAATCGCCGCGGCATCATCGATTTCACCACCGGCAACCGGCTGTCGAAACGCTGGGTCGATCACGTCGCACGCTATTCGGAAGAAACCTCCGACCGCGCGGCGTTTGCCGCGTATCTGCAAGCTTGGGCCAAGACCGACTTCCACACTGAGATCGAAGGCAAAACGACGCCAGTCAAGGTCATCGTCGGCGCCAACGATCCGGCCCTGAATGCCGACGTGATGAAGGCGACATATCTCACATGGTATCCCAACGCCGAACTCGAGGTGATGGCCAACGCCGGCCATTACCCGATGGATGAGACGCCGGTGGCGCTCGCCACCTCCATCGAAAATTTCCTCAGAGCATAATGAGCCCGTCGCCGCAACGCGCGGCGTCTCACAAGACAACAAGCAAGAGCAAAGGATCCGATGTCGTTACCTCATCTGTTTCAGCCGCTGACGCTGCGTGGCGTCACCTTCCCGAACCGCATCGTTATCTCGCCGATGTGCCAGTATTCCGCCGTCGATGGCGTCGCCAACGATTGGCATTTCGTCCATCTCGGTAAGTTCGCGCAGGGCGGTGCCGGCGTCGTTATGGCGGAGGCGAGCGCGGTGGTCCCCGAAGGCCGCATCACCCACGGCGACGTCGGCATCTGGAATGACGAACAGCAAGGCGCGCTGGCGCGGATCGCCGCGTTCGTGCGCAGTCAGGGATCGGTGCCGGCAATCCAGTTGGCGCATGCCGGGCGCAAGGCCAGCATGCAGCGGCCGTGGTACGGCAACGCCGCACTCACCGCCGAGGATCGCGCGCGCGGCGATATGCCGTGGCAGATCGTCGCGCCGAGCGCGATCCCGATGGAAGACGGCTGGTTGACGCCGCATGCGCTCTCTATCGAGGATATGAAAACGCTGCGCGAAGCGTGGCGGGTGGCGACCTTGCGCGCCGCTGCCGCCGGCTTTGAGTTTCTTGAGGTGCATTGCGCCCACGGCTATCTGTTGCACGAATTCCTGTCGCCACTCTCCAACAAGCGTGACGACGCCTATGGTGGCGACCGCGCCGGTCGCATGCGCTATCCGCTGGAGATCATCGAGACGGTGCGTGCGGCATGGCCGGCGGACAAGCCACTCTCTGTGCGCGTCTCCTCGGTGGATGGCGTCGACGGCGGCGTGCAGATCGAGGACTCGATCGCCTTCGCGCGCGAGGCCAAGGCGCGTGGCGCCGATGTCATCGATTGCTCGTCGGGCGGTCTGATGGGCTCAGCCACCGCGGCGCGACTCCCACGCGGCTACAGCTTTCAGGTGCCGTTTGCCGACGCGATTCGTCGCGAGGCGGAGATCGCCACCATGGCGGTGGGCCTGATCCTGCATCCGCAGCAGGCGGAAGACGTGCTGGTGCAAGGCCAGGCCGACCTGATCGGCATTGGCCGCGAGGCGCTGTTCGATCCGAACTGGCCGCAGCACGCGCGGCTTTCGCTCACCGAGGCCAACGGCGAGGTGTTCGGCGACTGGCCGAAGCAATACGGCTGGTGGCTGGAACGGCGCGAACCGGGCCTGCGTAAACTCGACGGCCCGGCTCTGCCGTTCCGGAGGGCGTGAAACTCCAATTACTTTTCGTCATGCCCGCGCATAGCCGTTCGAAGAACGGCGTCGCTTTGTTCGCCTATGTCGCGGGTATCCACGTCTTAGTTGTTGCGGCAGCAGAGGCGTGGATGGCCGGGACGCGCCCGGCCATGACGAGTAATCACGCCGGTACCTGATCGAGGAAGCCGGTGATGCTGTGGATGCGGCCGCCGTTCAGCACGGCGAAATCCGTGCCCTTGATCGGGCTGTCGACGCCGTCGGGGCCGAGGCCCCACGAGAAGCGGACGTGATCGCCGTAGCCGTTCGGTTCGCCGATCAGCGCGAAGCGAAACTCCGGGAAGCGCTGCTGCACGCCGGCGACCAGCGCATCGATGCCGTCATGGCCGTCGCCCTGCATCAGCGGATCGACATAACGGGCATCGTTGGTCCAGTTGCCAGCGAGCAGGTCGCGGCGACGTTGCGGATTGCGCTCGTTCCACAGTTCGATGTAACGGGTGGCGATGGTCTTGGCATCGGTCATGGAGTGCTCCTGTTGCTGAGGTCTTCAATGACGCCAGCATCGGAGCTTTCACGCGGCCAATCGATTACCTCGCAGGTTATCAATGCGAGGAAAATCGATTCGTCATCGCGAGGAGCGCAGTGACGAAGCAATCCAGAAGCTAGGCAGTAAGACTGGATTGCTTTGTTTCGCTTGCAATGACGAAAAGAGGTCTATCCAACCGCCTTCGCCGCCGCGCGACCGGCGTTGCGGCCGGAGAACAGGCAGCCGCCGAGAAACGTGCCTTCCAGCGCGCGATAGCCATGCATGCCGCCGCCGCCGAAGCCGGCTGCTTCGCCGACTGCATAGAGGCCGGGGATGGTCTCGCTGCTGTTGCCGAATACCCGTGCATCCAGATCGGTCTCGAAGCCGCCGAGCGTTTTGCGCGTCAGGATATTGAGCCGCACCGCGATCAGTGGGCCGTGCGTGGGATCGAGAATGCGATGCGGCTTGGCGGTGCGGATCAGCTTGTCGCCGATATAGCGCCGCGCGTTGTGCAGATTGATGATCTGCGCGTCCTTCGCGAACGGATTGGCGATCTCGCGGTCGCGCGCCTCGATCTGCGCGCGGATGTCGTCGACGCGCAGCAGGCTGTCGCCGCTCAGGGCGTTCATGGCAGTCACAAGCTCATCGAGATTGTCGCGGACGATGAAATCGGCGCCGTGCTGTTTGAAGGCTTCCACCGGCGCGGGCGCGCCCTTGTTGGTGGCGCGCTTGAGCGTCATGCGCCAGCTCTTGCCGGTGAGGTCGGGGTTCTGCTCGGAGCCCGACAGCGCGAATTCCTTCTTGATGATGCTCTGGGTCAGCACGAACCACGAATAATCGTAGCCGGTGGACATGATGTATTCGAGCTGGCCGAGCGTGTCAGAGCCGGGGAATAGCGGCGCCGGCAGCCGCTTGCCGATGGCGTCGAACCACATCGACGACGGGCCGGGCAGAATGCGGATGCCGTGGCGCGGCCAGATCGGGCTCCAGTTCTCGATGCCCTCGACGTAGTGCCACATGCGGTCGCGGTTGATCAGCCGCGCGCCGGCGGCTTCGGTGATCTCGATCATGCGGCCGTCAACATGTTCGGGTACGCCGGAGATCATGCGCTTGGGCGGTGCGCCGAACCGCTGCGGCCAGTTGTTGCGGACGAGGTCGTGATTGCCGCCGATGCCGCCGGAGGCGACGATCACGGCCTGCGCTCTCAAGGCGAACTCGCCGGTGGCGATGCGTGAGCTGGAGGCGCCACGTTCCACGCCGGTCGGCTCGAGGATCGTGCCGCGCACGCCGTCGATGGCGCCGTTTGTCGAGATGAGCGCATCGACGCGGTGGCGGAAATGGAATTCCAGCTTGCCGCGCGCCCGCGCCTCTTTGGCGCGGCGTTCGAACGGCTCGACGATGCCCGGACCGGTGCCCCATGTCACATGAAAGCGCGGCACCGAGTTGCCGTGGCCCATGGCGTCGTAGCCGCCGCGTTCGGCCCAGCCGACGATCGGAAAGATCCGATGGCCCATGGCGCGCAGCCAGTCGCGCTTTTCACCGGCGGCAAAGGCGACATAGGCCTCGGCCCAGCGCCGCGGCCAGTAATCCTCGGCACGATCGAAGCCGGCGGTACCCATCCAGTCCTGCATTGCCAAATCGACGCTGTCCTTGATGCCGAGCCGCCGCTGCTCCGGCGAGTCCACCAGGAACAGACCGCCGAACGACCAGAACGCCTGCCCGCCGAGACTCTGTTCGCCTTCCTGATCCACCACGATGACGCGCTTGCCGGCGTCAGCGATTTCCGTCGCCGCCACCAGTCCGGCCAGCCCCGCGCCGACGACGATTGCGTCCGCATCCATTGCCATCGTTGGTTCCTCCACTGGAACGATCAAAGCGCGTTGGCTGGTGAGTGGTCAATCGTCCTCGTGACACAGACTGTTTACGAAATTGCGCAACGCTCTCGCGTCGCGAGGACGACTGCATCTCGCGCGCAACACCGAGGTTGAATCTGGTGCGTAACCGCGTTCCCGACTGGACAAAAACATCGTCTCGCAACACGGTATCGATCGCAAAGGTTCGCGCCAATAAGCACAATCACTTCGACGTTGGGGCCGGGATATGAAGATCGCAACGGGGCTGCTCGCGGCTGTTGTTCTGCTTGCGGGAATCGTGGCCAGTCACGCAGCGGTGCGGATCGCCGAGGACCGGGGCGGTCGGATCGGAACCTACGTCGATAAATACGAATCGCTCCGCAGTTCCGGCGAACAGGTGGTGATTGACGGGCTATGTGCGTCGGCCTGCACCATCATCCTCGGCGCCGTGCCGTCGAGCCGGATTTGCGTGACCTCGCGCGCCGCGTTGGGTTTCCATGCGGCGTGGGATGTCGGTGCCCACGGTCGCGTCGTCACCAATCGTGAGGCGACACGGATGCTCTACGCGATGTACCCGATACGCGTGCGGCGCTGGATCGCGCGGCATGGCGGGCTGACGCGTCACATGATCTTCCTGCGCGGCACGCAGCTCCAAAGCATGTACCGGCCCTGCTATCTGAATGCCGAGGCTGCCTATCGCTGAGGCGCTTCGCCGCGCCATTTTCTTGAAATAGCGCGAAATAGCGCGCCGGTTCCCCGTGTTCAGCATGACGTGAACGCGCTGCGCGGTGCAAGGCTTGCTCCGCCGCACCCCACCCTCTATCAGGAACCCGTTGACCGGCTGCCTGCCAGCCTGTTTGAGCATGATCCTTCCCGAAAACCGGTTTCGACTTTCCGGGAACATGCTCTTGGTAAGGGAATTCCGATGACCGATCGTGCGACCAGACCGCTGGTGATTTTCGCGGCTTTTGCCGGCAGCCTTGCGATCGGTTTGCTGGTGGTGCTGTGGCTGGCGGGAGGGTTCGGCGGCGTCGCCAAGCCCGCGCCGATCGGCGGCGCCTTCCAACTCACCGATCAGTCCGGCCAGACCGTCACCGAGAAAAGTCTGCAAGGTCGTCCGACCATCATCTTCTTCGGCTACACCCATTGCCCCGATGTCTGCCCGACCTCGCTGTTCGAGATGTCGGAAGTGCTGCGGGCGATGGGCAAGGACGCCGATCGCGTCAACGCTTATTTCATCTCGGTGGACCCGGAGCGCGACACCGCCGCGGTGATGAAGGATTATCTCGGCAGTTTCGACCCGCACCTGAAGGGGCTGACCGGCAATCCGGCGATGATCAGCAAGGTCCTCAGCGAATTCCGAGTTTACGCCAAGAAGGTTCCGGCGAAGGACGGTGACGACTACACCATGGATCACACGGCGCTGATCTACCTGATGGACAAGAAGGGTAACTTCGTTGCGCCCTTCAACCTGAAGCAGACGCCGGAAGCGGCCGCCGCCGATCTCAAACGCTATCTCTAAAGTGACCGTTACGGCGCGCGTTTGGTGTGATACGCGCCCAGACCTGCGCCAGATGCGGCCTTTCCCGCCACGGTGCGGCCACTTGTCGTCGAGGCGCCAGACCATGCTCTGTCTTTTCCCAGCGATAGGGGTCCCTGAAGAGCTGGTATAGTGCGCGCCATGCAGCGACCGAGAGCAGCGCCCAATAGATCGGGGTGAGCGCCAGGACCCAACTCCTGCGCAACTGCCCGCGTCGTGCCAGACCCATCAGGCCGACAACGACGGTAGAGGCATAACCGGCTGCGATCGCCACGAGGTGTAATTCCATCAGCGGGCCGGTGAACAGGGGGATGGGCTGATCCGTGGTGCCGCGGAGGCCGAGATAGACCACGAGTTCGAGCAGCAGGATCGGGGCGGCGAGTGCCGTCAGGACATTGCCGCCGATCAGGAGGTTAAGCGAGAGAACACCCTTGGCGCCGGCATCGCGCCAAAGCCGGCGCGGCGCGCGCATGTGGACGCCCCAGGTTTGCATCCAGCCCTTCATCCATCGGGAGCGCTGGCGCAGCCAGCCGCCGAATCGGGTAGGGGCCTCCTCGAACGTGGTCGAGGCGAATGTCCTGGCACGATAACCGGCGCGGGCCAGACGGAACCCGAGGTCGGCATCCTCTGTGACATTATAGGCATCCCATCCGCCGATTTCGCGCAGCGCTGAGGTGCGGAAATGATTCGACGAGCCGCCGAGCGGCAGCGGCAGGCCGAGCACAGCAAGACCGGGCAAAAACACATCGAACTGCCCGGCGTACTCCGCCGCGAACATGCAGGACAGCCAGCTCTCGGCCGGATTGTTGATGCAGAGGCTTGCCTGGACGCACACGGTCCGTGCGTCGTGGGTGCGAAACGCTTCGAGCGCTGCGCGAAGCTGGTTCGGTTCCGGGATATCTTCCGCGTCGTAGATCGTGACGAAACTGCCGCGGACGAATGGTAGTGCCCAGTTCAGAGCTTTGGGCTTGGTGCGCGGCAAGGTGGCGGGTGCGATCAGTACCTGAAACGTCGGCGGTGGTCTCCACCGGGCAATCGCGGCGCGGGTTTCATGATCGTCCGGCTCGATCACCAGAATGACGTCGAGCTTTTCCTTCGGATAATCCAGTGCAGTGATGGCCTGAAGCAACTGTCCGACCGATGCCGCCTCGTGGTAGAGCGCGGCGATGATGGTGTAGATCGGCAATTCCTCGTCCCGCGCCGGCGAAGATGCCTCGACCCGCGGCGACGGGATCAGCGCTCCTGTGATCCGTGTGACGCTGAATGCCAGAAACCAGATGGCGAGCATGCTGCTCACGATATGCAGCAGCACCAACGGCGGCAGCATCAGCAGGCCCGCCGCCGCAGCGAGCACCCCCGCGTGGCGCAGACGGAATTGCCACGGCAGATGATCGCGCAAGGCGGAGGGTGCGGCGGTCAACCCTGGAAAGCGCTGACTAAGTCCCTCGGACGCCGCATAGGCGAGTGAGGCGTGTGCCCGGGCCAGCAGAGCCTGATTGAGCTGAGGGGTCGGCAACAGCCGAAGCCGCTTGATCACAGCAGGCGATTTCGCGGCGAAGCGGCTCAACCATCGTGCCGTCAGGATACGCGGAGCAATTCCGAGCAGGTATTCGCCGTCGCGGCGCAACGGCAACAGGCCGTGCTGGATGACGTGGGGGAGATGCTCGCTGGGGAGAGGAATGTCGCTGCGAAACGTGTCCGACGGTGTATCGATCCGCACCCCGGTATGAGCCGCCAGATGTTGCAGGTAGCTGGCCTCGTCGAGCACGCCCCACTGGATCAGGACGTGGTCGGCACCGACTCCGATCAGCCGGCTGCGCTCAGTCGCAGCCTCCAGCAGGTCCGGAGCGAAATAGTCGCGCAGGCAATCGAGTTCGGGCGCGGTATAGGCGATGTCGGGAATGGGCTGCCTACGGTCGCCGTTGTCGGATGGCATCCCGTACATACGCGCCAGAAAATCCGGCAGCCGGTGTGATGGCTCCGCGCGTCGATCTTCTGACGGCAACGCCGGTTCCCCACCGGCGCGCCCAACATGGTCTTCAGCGGCCACGCGACGCCCCCACACCGCAAACGGCACTCGCGTCTGTCGCGGGATGGTCTATAAGTTCGCCCGACGCGGAAGCCCCATACAATGCAACCACAGATAGAGAAGCGCTTCAACGGATTCATGGTTCCACGCATTCTCGGCGGCGGGATCGCGTTTGCCTTGCTGGGGGGGCTGATCGGCTTTGTAGGATCGACCGGCACCGCGCATGCGCAGACGACATCGGCATCCCCGGCGGTGACTCAG
>Ga0209952_1002476_pt1 | contig 13803 bp, 14 predicted proteins | sample ThiBiot_750_biof_2_FD_183951 | JGI IMG/M metagenome (GOLD analysis project Ga0209952, IMG submission 183951) | Wastewater bioreactor microbial communities from Cape Town, South Africa - Thiocy_cont_750_biof (SPAdes) | ecosystem: Engineered > Bioreactor > Thiocyanate-remediating >...
CATACGGTAGAAATGTGTAAACAGGTGATTGAACATTCGTCGGAGTTGAAGACGAAACACGAATAGTACTCGTTTGCGCAGCAGGAGACTGCGATGATGATGAAGAAGGAGGCGGAGGAGGAGGAGGAGGTGCTGGAAGAACAGTAGTAATTGTGTTCAAAGTCGGTAGAACTTTTTGAGGTGATGATGTTCGACTACGTTCAATTGTGACCGTTTGAGAAGTGTCATCGATGCCATCTGTAAAATCAATGTTAAACGATATATAAATATGAGATTTATTTATTTATTTGTACCTTCGAAAGTTCGAACAAGCAATTTAATACTTCCACGACGATTTCGTTCAGTAAGAATCTTTCGTACTTGATCAAATGTCATTTGCTCAATATTTTCATCATTGATACTAATTATTTCATCGTCAATACATAAGCCAGCTTTATCAGCAAGACTACCTGTCAAATCAATGAATGAAATCATTTTTGTTAAACAAGATTCGTACCGTCTTCGATATACGAGATGTATATCGGTCGATTTGATGCTTGACCACCGTCAGATTTAAAACCAAAACCACGAACATCCGTTGGCTTTTCAATGGATACTTCGTGAATTCTCGCTGGACCCTAATATTCAATAGTACAATTGAATTTAATTGAGCACATTCATTTGTTTTACTTTCGGTCGTTGTATTGTTGGACTTTCGGATTTCTTTCGATTTGAGATCGGTAATTGTTCGGTAGAGATATTTGTTTTTGTTGAATTCGATACATTGATTGTTGAAGATGAGGGTGGAGGTGGCGGAAGAGTAGGCCGAGGTTCATCAATTCTACGCAATAATCAATCAAAGTTCGAAAAAAATACGATTATGATACATAAATCGAAAATAATCCACATACGGTTTAACCGGTGTTTGTGGTGGAGAAGATTGAAAAGTCGATGCGGGAGTCGTTGGTTCACTATCAAGAAGATTCGAATTTAAACTTTGTTTACGTTTTTGTTCACGTTTTAAACGCCAATTTTCAACAGCCTAGAAAAAAAGGAAAGACAAACTTTCAGTTTTTTTTCTCGTTCTTCGTACACATAAAAAACTCAATTAAAAAATATTTCTCATTTTCGACGCAAAAATATTGACGTGTTTCTTTTTCGATGAAACAAATTTAAAAAAAAGTTTTTTTGAACTGTGATAACGTGTAATTCGATCCTGCTACTGTTGTTCTCTATTAACATCAATCAGCGAGCGAATGCATACGAAACAAGGCCGTGAAAAGTTGGACTTCGAAAAAAAAAGCAAAAACCTACTTCTGAATAATCCTCATAAACTTCACTCTGTCTCGAACGTGCTGCTGAATAAGCAGCTATGCTACTCGTTGTAGCTCCAGTTGTTGTGGTTGATGATTTTCTTGGTGTTGCCGAACCTCTCATCATAATTAAGGTCGATTCAATGAAACGTTTAATTGATTTCGATTAGAGATATGAAGAATAAATGAGAACGATCCACAGTCATCATCATCATATAATTGAATGTAAGCCATAAGGCTACCATTTCATTTTGTATGTGTATGTTGTGTGTCTATGTGTGTATGTTGTGTATATATCTTCTTTCGTTTTCTTTTTTTTTCGTCGTTCGTCGTCTAAACTTGCTCCACTACAATTTTGGGCTTTTTTTGTTTTGTATTTGAGCAAGGTGCGTTGTGCATACCGGAGAGGAGAAGAAGAAGAAAGAATGTAACCTCTTTTTCTTTTTTTTTCGTCTTCTTCTTCTTCTTCTTCCTCTACTATTTGGACAGAACGAGAGAGTAATCGAGTTATGCGAACACACGTCTTTGATCCAATCTCGAATAAGAAACCAACAAAACGACTTTCTTCTCTCCCTCTCTCTCTCTCTCGCGTTCTCTTTAAACAACAACATTAATCACAAAGAGAACAATATTACGGAAAGAGCAATGTCTTTTGATAAAAAACAAATTTTGCCATTCGGTAGTGTTTTTCTTTTTCGATTTCAACATCGTTATTGAGTTGTGTTATTTTAACTTCTTATCGACTAAAAAACATTTTGTTATTCGAAAGAAGAAGAGAGAGAGAGAGAAAAAAAATGAATTACAAACGTAATCAACCATTCACTATTGATTTCTTACTATTTTCATCTTTAATCTCGATTGACAAAAGAAGAAGAAATAAAGTTCGTAAACGAATGATGACGCAAGATGCAAACCTTCTGGATTAGGTAACACCGTTCGTTGGCTTCCGTTTTGATGAAATACAAAAAATTAATTTAATTAAGTAAAATATTTGTTCGATTTTCGAAGATATTTACATGAGATCTCTCTAGTTTACTTAATAAAAAAAAACGAGGGAGAGAGAAAACGAAGAAGCAACAAGATAAGATGATAAATGTCTCATGGTGTCGATTTTCGAATAAACGTGAGATCATAAAAATTTCTAACATTTTTTATCTCGATACACACACACACGAAAGATAAATAACATTTTCGGATGTGTCGATTTGTGTTTCATTATTAGTAATCAATGAAATTCCATTTTCATCGATTTTTCGTTTTTTTTTTGTTTTGTTGTTAAAATGAAGGTCAATTCTTCTTTCTTGTTGAACGAAACAGACAAATTAAAGAACACTTTCAAGCTTTTTTCTTTTCTCTTTTAAAAGGCCTTGAACGTGTATAAATGAGAACTAAATACTTCGATAGATTGATGAAATTTTTATAGATTCTAATGGGTTTAAAGCAAAAGAAAACGAAGAAAATTTGAATATTTACCTGTGACCAATCGGTATCATCACCAACATTATGATGTTTAATTGCATTACTAGTTGAATTTGTCATTGGATTGAATTTTAAATTATCTTGTAAACGTTTTCTTGATTCAAGTAAATTTAATTGTTCTTGTGCACGTTCGATTAATTCATGATTTGGTTGTATTTTAACAAATTGTAATGGATCATTATTTAATTTATTTACATTTAATATCCCATTGAAATGTCGTGTCGGTATATTTGTCGTACTTGTTGCTAATTCATCAATAGATTGCGAACGTCCTTGACGATGAAGTGACGATGTTGAACCACCATTGCCATAGAATTTCGAACTACCTAATGACGTATAATCAGAATCAACTGAACCTTGATCACTATTATCGAATAGAAGAAAATGATTATTCGTTATTGTCGAATTGTTTGTTGAGATTGGAGAAAAACCATTTTGTTGTATTGTCGACATGATTGACGTAATCACATTATTATTATTTCGTGATCATCTGATGAACATATGAAAAGAAAAAGAGAGAGAGAGAGAAGAAAAACACATACATTCGATGTTATTTGAAATATTCAAGGATTATATTTGAACATATGTTTCGAAATTCGAATCTATTCGATCGTTTTTAACATAGTTCATCAACGAAATTTACGTTTCTCTTCTTACCTTATGTTATACTTATTCATTCTTTTGCTTCTTCAATCAAATGAGATGTATAACAAAAAAAAAAGAAGAAGAAATGTTCATTGCTCCATATACATTTATTTATGATAAAAATCAACGTCATTATTAACGTTCTTGTTCGGTTAGATTTTTTTTTGAGTACGAATGAATATGCATATATGTACATATACAGATGCGGACCTCATAGACAACGACGATTCGATTTATTAGTAATAAGAAGAGAGAGAAAAAAAGTGAAACTGAAGGGAGACATTTACTCTCGTATCACAAAAATGCAAATCACAATCGATGCCTGATTGATTTCTTTATATTCGATATTGAAGAGCTGAGAGTAGAAGACGAAAGAAAAACGTTTCATTTAAATCAACGAAATTTGAGATAATCGAAAAACAAAGAGAGCATACACACGCACACACACAATCAGAATAAAAGCAGATGTCTAATACTACTTCAATGCCGTTTTGAAATACTTATGTTGACTGGTGACTGACGGTCAATGACACATCATAAATCATGATGTTGTGCTACACTCGACCTCTGTCCACTATTCTATTTTGACATATAACGAGAAAAGAAACAACTTACGAATGAAGAGAAGAGACGAGAGAAGAAGAAGAAAAGAATAGCATAGACAGACAACTAATTTCTTCATCTTCTTCTTCTTCTTCTTCTTCTTCTTCTTCTTCTTCGTCTAATCTGTCTAAAAGAATTGTGAACACGTTTTTTTTGTATCGAGTCTGTCTTTGTATTTATTATATTTCATTCACTATGAATGACAATTGTGCATGATTAAAAAAAACGAAAGTTTCATTGTCAGATACACCTACCTATGATAGTGTGTTGACTATTGATGATGCATGACATAGTTCTATAATTTTGTCTCCATTTTATATATATATAGCTATATCTAGAAAATGAGACAAGACAAGGATTTTTTTTGATTGTTCACCACCTTTCATGGACACTTTTTTTTTATTACTATCATCATTATCGTCATCGAACAAAATATTGAAAGCAAAACGAATAATATACGACGATAGAAGTATTTATTCAAAGATTGACTTGATTTTTTTCGTAAAATATCAACAAGAATTTATATCCATGAGATTAAAATCTTGATATAATCGTATACAAAATGTTTTTCTTGTTTTACTCATTAGTTATACATGTCAAATTACATGCTTGAAAAAGATGAATACATCTTTATATGTATATTTTTCTCTCTCTCTCTCTCGCTCGCTTGCTCTTTCTTTCGCGATCGTTAGACTCTATTTGTGTGTGTCACATCAATCTGATGTTCAATATACACGTGTACATTTACTCTCGCATTCAAAGGTCAGTCGAAACTCGGATGTATATACGCATGTTAGATAGAGAATTAGACCAAACGGCTAAGCAAACATTTCTCTATACATACATCATAGATTCAAGAAAAAAAAGAAGAAGACAAAGATGAACGGTTGAGTGCATGATTGCCTTGAAGAAACGATCAACAACAATAATAACAATAAAAATGTAGTTATCAAAGTTGAAATTGATGAATATACATACATATGTCAAATGATTAGTCGTTCATCAGAAATCAATCTACTATTGTTGATGATGATAATAAAAAGATCATTTATCTTTAATGTTGATAGGTTAACATGTATAACCGTTGTTTATTAAGTTCGTTCGTTTAAAGTGATCGAATAATCCGACTTCTAGCGTCCTCTCAAATACAAACTCGTTCGATTTTCTATTTTTATTTCTCAAGTACGATAGAATAAATCATTAAATATTCGCGTGACAAAACAATTTTGTTTCCTTTCGGTTGACAATTATACAATATCTCGTAATTGAAATGAAGGCAAAGAAAAAAATAAAACTTGTAGGTTGAAGGTTACTTTGATTGAAACTAATTAAACACGAGAATTTATTGAGTTTTCTTTTTCTCTTCTACATACTTCTTCTTTTTTTTATATATCATAAATGATTACCAGATGATGAATCCATATATCAAATAATCTACTCTTCTAGAGTTTCTAATCATGGATAATGTCTGCAATTTAATCTGTATATTATAGTCTAGACTAATTATCTCATCGATTCGTTGTTTAAAAAAGAACTTCAATCGAATATTCTTGTATGCATATATACATATATGTGTATTTGTCAAACCATTCTAAAAATTTCTACCTGTTATATCGGTATCAAAATAAGAGCAAAAAAACGAGAGAGACAGAGAGAGAGAGAGAGAAAAAATGAATATGATATTGATAGAATACAAACACTATTTGACTTGTTATTCAGACAAACAGAGAAAGAGATGACACGAAAGTATTTTCAAACGAGAGGGACACTTTAGAAATTAGAAAAAGAAACAAACGAGAGACATGCATGAAAAATCACAGACTAGCGCAGAAGAAGAAGTAGAAAATTGACCTAAAAAACAGCTGATGTCTGTATATTTTTTAATACAAAAAGAAAACAAGAAGAATTTGGGTTTTTTTTCCTCTAGCCCGGATCATTGATATTTCGTTTAACAAAACCAAATCGTCGTCCGAATCGACGAAATTTTGATATGATTTCATCTTGCATTAATTTAAACGACATTGCCATAACAATCATGCCAAATAATAAAAATAGTGCGCACATAGCTGCTTTGCCTGCTTTCGATTCGGTCACTGTACCTTTGCCGGGTACGAGATCGCCGAAGCCAATCGTCGTAAATGTAATAAAACAAAAATAAGCTCCATCAAGTACATGCCAATTTTCCCATTGAGCAAATAATAATGCACCCATGGCTATATACAAAGCAAGTACAGCTAATGTAGCTACGATCGGCACGTGACGTGAGTCTTCGGCTTCGGACTAAATCGAAAAGATGAATAATAAAAGACAACAAAATTTGACGTTTTTTTTTTACATCAGTCTGTTCGAAACTTCGACGTGCTTGTTCTGGCAAACAATTTTTCAATCGACTACCGCAAACTAATCGATAGGTGCAATTGACCATTTTCGAATAACCAGAAATGAATGCATCGGCTAGAAGATCACCTGTATATGTTAAACACATGAACATCAACGGTATTCCAATCATTGCATAAATCTAAATTCAAATTGATTTTCAATCGAAATCAATCAGTTTTACTTTTACCATCGTTGCTATTTTGCCTTCAATTGTTTTCGGTGTTATATTTCCGTAGCCAATTGTTGTTATGACAGTTGCTGAATAAAGCATTGCACTAGCAAATGTCCAAACTTGTACTGTATTCTGTTCTTGTTCTTGTCCTTGTCCACTTCCGTATTGAGTTTTTTCTTCAGCACCAAAATAGTGTAATAGTTCATCATCGACATGATCTTTCCATAGTCTTTTTTCGACATCAATTTGCCAACCTATATTTTGTTCGTCGTGCCGTGAAAGACCACCGCGCCAGAGAGCATATTTCAATTCAAAAGTTTGATTTAAAACACGATTAAATTCTCGATGTGCATGCTTATATAAATTATCGACCAAATCTTGTCGATGACGTTGTTTCTGTTCTAAACGTTTCATTTCATATTTCGATTCAATAGCATCAAAGATCAATCCACCAAGAATAACATAACCAACCACAAGACCACCTGATACAAACAAAAAACACGAAGTCAATAGCATACATATGATTATTATTTGTAAAAAAAAACAGAAAATAAAAATAAGTCAATCTACCTAAACCAAGTTGACTAAAAGCGACTTTTGAAACAGATCGTAGAGCATGTTGAAATTTTTCTTTTCGTGTTCGTTCAATTGATAAACTATCAGTAACTGATTTCGAACCCGATAGATTATCCCGTGAATCATCATTGAGTGTAGCATTGGGAGAGAGTAAACCTAATTATAAAATGAGTTTATGTCAAATTTGAATATGTTCTTTTCTTTTTTAGTTGTCTTTTATCATACGTTTATGTTTTCGTGCCGGTACTGGAATGTCTCCTTCTTCATCAAATGAAAGAATAGGTGCTTGCATACGTTCATATTTCGCATGACCTGGACGTGTTTGTGATGCATCAGCAGATCGATTAGGGAATTTGAGCTACAAAAAATATATATTTTTTTTTTGATTAAACAATCAAAAGGTCATATAATTAGATGTTAATTTCTGTTCCTTTTACTAGAAAAATAACAGCAGCTGCTAGTTAAATTAACACCTTGTAATGTATTATTAATATCCAATCGATTGTTAAAAAGAAAAACAACAATATCAAGTGCTTGATCATATCAAAAGAATGTTTGTTTTGCCTTTGAATTAATCTACCTAACAAAAGAGATGATACAATGAGTTGTATCATCAATTAAAGTTCTGTCAATGACGTTTTGTTATAACATGCGAACGCGAAAGAAACTGTCTTCGCTAATCGATTAGATATGACACATTTCAAACAAAACCTATATGCATACAAATAACTCTCTCGCAGTTTTTGTTCTCTCTTACATACTCTTCCTTTTTTTTATGATATTATACATACATAAAACTAAGCTAAAGAAATATAAATAATACTGTCGAAAACAGCCCGTCGATTCTATCAACATTCTAACGTTAATAAAAATGATCGATGAATGCAACTGTGGACAAGATAATATTTAATGCACTTGACCGTGTATCTCGGATAGAATATACGTATGTGTATATACTGTTGGTATATATACATATGAATAAGCAACAAAAAAAAATAGATGATCTTTCTACCTGAGTATTTTCATCATCGTTATTTTCACTATGATCACTATCAATCGTTTGAATTTCATCAAGACATCGATTTTGTGTTGAACGACGTTGTGGAGAAATAGGTGGATGAAGAGTTGGACTTTGTAAACTGGAGACACTTGGACGATGGGGTACTGCACTTGAAAGTCGCTTTACATGTAGCCTCGTGGCAATCATTGCATTGGACGAACGTAATCATAGTTTCATACGTTCACTATGATTATAGAGATGCTGAGTTTTTACCTCATGCGTTGTTGTATTAACCTCAATGATTATATTTGTTGAAATGACGATGAAAATAAGATACATGATAGGAAAATAGGGGGCAAAAAAGAGAGAGAGAGAGTAGAAAATTGGGAGAAAGATAGCTCGTAGAGAATGTTGAGTTGGTTTACTATGATGACGGCCGTAGGATAAGATGAAGATGATGATGATACATCGAAGCTATAGATAGATATGCGTGGAAATTCAATTAAAATCTTCGATTGTCTTTTCTCTTCTTCTTCTTTTTCTTCGTCTTGGTAGCCAAATTCGTATGTTTCTACAGAATTATATCAAGCTGATAGAATGTTTACTTATACGCGAGACATTTTGATATAAGCATTAAATTTTCTCTCGTTTTCTTGCTCTTTTGCCCCCCTCCTTCTTTCGTCTTAACTGTCATCTTAATTGTTGTCGAAAGTGACAAGAAAAGTCATGTGCAACTTCAACGACAACGTTTTCATGTGTATAGATAATAATCATTCAAGAGAAGATCTTACAGATCTTTTCGTCAAGTAAACACAAGTCGTCCATAGAATTGATTAAAAAGGTCATTAGGGAAGATTGAATAATTTATACAATTAACTAAATGTAGTTTTTCGTTTTCTTTTAATAATTATTTTTTAACTAAATTTCCGATTACGATGACAAAAAACGACGACAGGAAATTTTTACTACTTAAATAAATAATCAGTAGTTTTTTTTATTAATCTCGAGGCTATTTAATTGTATTTAATCTAATGCTGTACAAGAAAGAAAAGAAAAGGAGAAAAAAAACGATGAAGATAAGCATCGATGCATAGAGATCAGCTGTATCCAAAAGCATATGCGCATGAAAGATGCTTAATACGATGAAAAAGAAAAGAAAAAAAAGCGAATTCTCAATGAATAATCTTGTCACAGATAGCGCAATAGGATCTTTTCCGCTTGATCAAATGAAATCACTTTTTTTTTCTAAACATTGATTTGTTTTTCGTAGAAGAAAATTCGAATCTATTGACAATGAATAGGATTTTGTTTTTCTTTTCAAGTTCATTGAATCTGTTCATTCGAAATGACATGCATTCATTTCTGATATACAAAAGTTCAAGAAAAAGAAAAGAAAACCTACGGAAAATCAATTGAGATGTTTTTTTTCTTTTGTAAAATATGATTGATTATATTCGATAGAAATGAAAGGTAATTTAGTTTTGAATAGTCTTACTTTTTTCTGATGTTGACGCTTAGCATGGTGATGACCGAGCAGCATGGCGTTATTTATATGTAATGATACTCATTAGTTTCAAAGTCGAACATACTGATTTGTAATTTGATCTGCACTCTGTTATTAGTATATAGAAAAATATATGTTTAACGAATTCTTGCTGTTGTTATTTTTGATTATTGTCGTTGAGCAAATGACGTTTCTTCTCAGTTTCCAGTAATCATCATTTCATCATTTGGTAAAGTGTCTGTTGTCTTTTTCTTCTTCTTCTTCTTCAACGTCGTCGTCGGCGTCGTTGTTTGTCGGGCTTTTTTTTGTCACTCAATCTACTTAGAAATGCTTTTTCATGCGTTCGTTCGTTCAATCGATCAATCGTTGCCGTTGTTCAATAGCCATTTGAACTATATGTGTATATGTATTCGTAATGTTTCAACTTGTTCGAGATCTCAATAAGTAAGTGGTTTCGGAAGAAAAGGACAAGACTGTGATTTAATACGATTTTGTCTAACGAATCAAGAAGACACAGTTAGCTAGTTAGCCGGTAGAATATATACAAACATTGTATATATTAGCACGCAAAAGAAGCGAGAATCAAGAGAGAGAGAGACCGAAAGAATTATGTTTGTATACGATGTAATAGAATAAATCCGTGAATACCAATTGAGTATATGAGAATTGTATTACTCTTGAAAATGATATAAAAATAACATCAGATGCAAATTCTTTGGTTCATAAGCTATAAATTTCTAATAATGAGAATAAGAATAGAACGACATGGAATGTCAGTGTGCGATTATTCGTTTGTATTAGAATAATATGATCTATGTTGGACAAATGAGTAGGCGTATTGTGAAAATAAATGTGTTCCTTATTGAGCAATTCAATCGACTTGATGACAAGGACGACTACAATTGATCAACTTATCAATAAAAGAAGGAAAAATAACGAATAATAATCATAATAAGAATAGTAGAAACATGTTATATATTCTCGTTCTTTTTCTTCTTCTTCTCCTCTATATTTTCTTTTAACAACAGATGACAAAGAAGAAATACTTGAACCATATTTTATGAACAGGTTATCAAAGAGAATATATGATTATTCATTTGAATTTTGATAGATCCGGCCAAGTTCATAAATATGACACGCAAAACATTTTAATGCTTTTCTTAATATTTAAAGAAATGACTCAACGAACTAATAGTTACAATAATTAGATAAATATAGTAATAAAAAACGAGAGAGAGAGAGAAAGAAAAGAACAAAGAGAACGAAATAGATGAAAACAATACTATTTTCTAATCTCTCTTTCTATTTATATATACAAGTTACATCTTTTTCTTTTTGAAAGAAAGAAGCCTGCTTCCGCTCTATGATTACTCTAACTCGATTAGAATATCGATCAACAGATCTTTTTTTAGTAAAATATTTATTTGAAGTTTTATTTTTACTTTTTTCGTCTCACCTGTTTCCACTGATAGACATGTATTAATTCTAATAATCGTTTCATAGACAAATATAGAATAGATATATCATCTGGCGATTTCTTTTTCTTGGCGATATATATACGAATAATGGTAAAGTTTAGACAAACAACTACCTTTCTATTAGCATTGACTTGTAAGAGATAAGTTTTGACTGATGCCATATTGTACTTGTTCTTTCTGATGAACTAACTAACTAACTTTTAAAAACAAACATTTTTAATCGTACATTCGCTTGTCATTTACTCCGAGAAAATTAGATCAATATTGACAAAAGGAAATCGTTGAATGTATTTCTCTTTTTTTTTCTTGTTACCTGTTGTTTATTATCATGAGTATGATGTAGTCGATGTCTTCGAACATGAAAAAACCGTTCTAACGATTCTCGTCCATGGTATACACGTAAACGATGACGACGCGAATGAGCTTTCTTATTATCATGTTCATTTGTTGTATCTTGACTTGTTGAATTGTCATTTCGATGTTCACGTCGCCAACGGAATATATGAAACATATTGTAAATATTTTCTTAATTGAGAGTAGTATCTATGTGTATGATACAATGTAAGAAGAAGAAAAAATAATGTTTATTGTCAAATGTCGCTTGAACAAACAATAACAGTCAAATGAATGACTGATAAGAAAGCCGAATAAACTCGAACGATTGAATAGAATATAAACATCAATCAACTGCAAGTATTATTATCATTTCCTTTCGCGAATATAGTTTTTTTTTTTTATTAATGAAAATAGGCGTATCAAATGACGGTAGAGAGCGAGAGAGAGAGAGACTGGGATAGGAGACCAGAGAGGAAATGAAGACGAAGAAGAAAGCAAAAAGAAAACGCATCTTTAGAAAATCAAGCCACGGGACGAATATGCTCTTTTTACGTGTCATATACTTATTGATCGACATGCTAGCGACCTTTTTTTTAACACTCGGAAAAAAGATGTACATTTATGCCCAATATTGTTAAGATTATATGAAGAGACTTAGCAAAATCTATCATCAATGGCAAAAGCGCGAACAGAAGTCGAGTGTTGTTATCACAACATATAAAGGGAAAACCGACAGCAACAGACACACTTTATGCCCAATAATCGTCATCGTGTGTATACCCAAACGATTCAAGAGTATTGTTCTGTATCAAGGATAACAGTCAATTGTCACAGATATAATGATTTACATAATTAGAGATAGTATAGAAAATGAAAAGAAGAAGAAAAAAACATATTCCCATGACACAAATATCCTTATTTTGACTTTTTGATAGTAGAGTTCTTCAATGTCATAGTGTAGCTGTCCGTTTGTTTCCAAATAGAAAATCGAAAATATGAAATTTCCTTTTGCAATGGATACTAATTGTCTGTTGACATTGACAATTACAAATCTATCGTATGATATCAATTCTTTAATGAAATCTTTCATTTGATATGATAACGAAAAAACGAAAGCATTCTTTGATTTATTTTATTTATAATATTAATACGATTATTTTTGTTGCCGTTACTACTGTCGTTGAAGAAAATTTCTTCCACTATGCTTTTCTCAAACGTCTTTATTTCTAACTTCTATACTATTACATTTTCTTTCGAAGGAAAAGGAAGTTATCAATCCCAAGAAGAAACCTCATTCCATTAGTTATTGATAATTAAATATGAAAAATAACAGAAAGAAAACAAAAACGAAACGCTGACAGATTTATATATATATATATATATATATATCTAAATATACCTTTATAGTTTCATCTGTTGGTAAATTCGATTGATATCGTCCAATGATCGGTAACAAGCTTTTCTGTCGTGCTAAACGTTCACGATAAGATTTTCGATGTTCTGATGAGAGTAATTTCCATGGATAGAAATACATTGTCAAATCAAGAAGTCAATAGATATCAAAGATCGATCTTCGATTATAAAGTGATCTTTGATTAAAGGTGAAAATAACAATACAAAAGTACAATGACATGTGTGGTCTTCGTTCTGTTTGCTTATTTAGGAGACAACTGACTCATATTTTCTTGTTTCTTCTCAATCAATGTATATTGTCATTGATGATTTGTTTATTTTCTTTTCCCTATTCATTCACTTCACTTAAGTAATTGATTGTTCGCGTATCTATACCAGATATATACGCATAAATGAAGACTTTCAACATCTTTTTTCCCCCCCTTTCTTCTAAATATCTTAAGAAATTCGATACTATCAGTGAATCTGATTTAAAATAAGAGTAGTAATATGCAGCTTACCCCTTGAACAAATGGTAGAAATCCCCAAACAGGACTTTTAAAACGCGTTGCTGTTGGCGTATGATGTTCTCGCCGTACGGCAACGGCTGTTGGATTTGTAAGTGACGGTGATACGCTGTCATGTTGTGGATGTGGTTTCGAATGAATACGAACGAGATGCATATTAGAATAATAATAATAAGTATATAATTAATAGATAACAAAAAAGAATTGTTCAAGTGCAACTATCACTAACCATGTAGATTCTCACAAATGAATCGAAGACATTGAAGAGAAAACTAAGAGAAAAGAGGAGGGAGAAAAAAAGGAATTGGAAAAGTGCTTAGACAAACACACAACAAAGCCATCAATAATCTATTTGGTTTTATTTATTGAATTTCCTGTATGCGTGTGTGTGTGTGTGTGTGTGCGCGCATGTGTGTACGG
>Ga0209952_1002479_pt1 | contig 13785 bp, 8 predicted proteins | sample ThiBiot_750_biof_2_FD_183951 | JGI IMG/M metagenome (GOLD analysis project Ga0209952, IMG submission 183951) | Wastewater bioreactor microbial communities from Cape Town, South Africa - Thiocy_cont_750_biof (SPAdes) | ecosystem: Engineered > Bioreactor > Thiocyanate-remediating >...
CTTATACTGTAGTAGCAGCTGATATTACCGGAGATGGTATAAAAGATCTCATCTATCCAGTTACTGATGGAAAATATATTGCTGTTTTACCGAATAATGGAGGGTATGAATTTTATAATCAAGTACCATTTTATACTAACTCATTTCCAACGGCACTAACGGTGGCTGATGTCAATGGAGACAACAAACCAGATGTGATCATAGTTAACAGTAAAGAAGACAATATTGGTGTACTATTCAATATAAATTATTGGAATTTAGCATTTCCAGTAACATATTCAACTGGTTCAGGTTCTTTCCCATCTTCAATTTGTTCAGCCGATCTTGATGGTGATAATAAAATTGATATTATTGTTGCAAATAGAGATACTAATACCATTGGTATTTTATTCAATACAGGTAATGGTACATTTGCTCCTCCAATAACATATGCATCTGGTATTGGACCGACCTATGTAATTTCAGCTAATATCAATGAAGATTCAATGTCTGATATCGTTGTTGTGAATACTAATTCATCGAATATCGGTGTTTTTCTTAATTTAGGCAGTGGTATATTAGCAACACAAGTAACTTATTCCACAGGTTCTAGCCCGTTTTCTGTTACAGCAGCTGATATCAATGGTGATAATAAAACTGATCTGATTGCAACAAATAATCAAGCAGATAGTATTAGTATCTTTTTCAACATTGGTAATGGTACATTTGCAACACAGACGACTTATCCAGTTCTGTCTCAGCCAACATCCGTAGCAACAGCTGATTTTGATGGAAATGGAAATCTCGATATTGTCGTAGCAAGTGGTAGTATATATAATGTTGAAATTCTACTAAATACTGATAATGGTACATTTAATAGTCAACAAACATATGATACTCGGTGCAGTACAAATTCCATGACAGTAGCAGATCTCAATTTAGATAATAAAACTGACATTATTCTCGCTTGTTATAATTATGGAGAAATGAGTATTATGTATGCTGCTTGCTTGTAAAATTGTACTTTTTTTCATTTTTCAATGTCAATTTCGATCACTAAGAATATTTACTTTGTCATTGAAACATACGATTCTTCATTCTACCTTAGCAACTGTTCTTTCTTTTCTCTTTCGAATAAATATAGACGAACAAACATTTACATTTTTAATAATAAATTAGCATTATATTATGTCTCGTACAGACGAATCTGACACATTAATACAATCAGAAAAATTTACTCGTGTTCATGTTCGTCTTGTCTTTCTTCGAATAGGTGAAATCGATACATTAAATGAAAAATATCAAGCTCATGCATCGATTGAATCACGATGGATTGTGCCATACGATGAATTATTTTCTCAACTTTCAGCCGATGATCAACAACGATTCATCAATGAACGATCAATAACTCTTTTGAAATATGCAGAAACAAATTGGCATCCTGAACTTTATATTGAAAATGGATTAGGTGAATTGAAAGAACAAATTAAATATAGTACGAAATTTGATCGAGCAGAAAATCAAGTTTATATTTGCGAACATCGTGATATTAAAGGTCTTTTCTGGGAAAAACTTGAATTGCATCATTTTCCATCGGATGTACAAGATTTATCTATATCAGTAACATCAATGTTTCATCATGATAAAGTTCTGTTGACTCCTGATCTTTATTATTTAAGTGGAATTAATCGAGAAGCATTTGTTGATCAACAGGAATGGTCTTTATATGAACATGTTGATAGTGAACAAAGGTTTATCAAAGATTTCGCTTTTCAAACCAATTCCGATGATGATATTCAGAATGAAGAACGAAAACGTTCAGTTGTGACAATCACTTGTCATGCCGCTCGTAAATCGAATTATTTCTATTGGAATGGTTATTTTCTTATTTTTATGATAACTTCAGTATCATTTTGTGCATTTGGTGTGCCTATGCAGTAAGATTAATTCTCCTGTAACTATAATCTATTGTTTTGATTTTAATTTGATAAAAGAAATTCGATCAATCGTCTTCAAGTGTCATGTACACTTCTTCTAACTTCGGTTACATTTCGTTGGACAGTCAATCGATCACTTGTATAATTTGTCAACATTCATTTCTCACGATAAATTGCGTTTTCCTTTTAGCCAACAGTTTCTTATTTGACGTCATTAGATCGATATGCAATCTTATGCATGTTAAATCTAGTCGCTCATTCAATTTGGCATGGAACTATCAGTATGATTACATGGACACGTACAAAGAATTATCGTGCAGCAGGAAATTCATGGATTGCCGATCTAGATCATGGAGCTTTCTATGTTTTTATAGGTATTTTCGTAGTTATTCATCTGATAGCTGTAATTTGGCTTTTTCTTGTTCCACTCAAACATCGAAAGCAAATGAAAGAAAAAGATCGACAATATCGAGCACGCATACAAAACAAGACTATCACAAAAACTTCATTTTCAAAGCAACGATATGCAACGCTCAACACAGAAGTTTGATTATTCAGTTTTATATGTTATTTTCAAATATGGAAGTGCTTGCCCATAACGATAAACGATGTATTCGGTGGGTTCATCGGAACGTTTTGCAGTAACTGAATGAAAACCTCGAGGTGTAGCCACATAATTCCTTTGTTCTTGTTTTGCATAGTAGGATCGTCCGAGAAGTACTTTACTATAAAATATCACACGTACGTTGTTTCTTTTTGAATTCACACTCGTATTCGAATGAGATTTTAGTGGATTATCAGAAAAGTAAGCGCCACGACCTATAGAAATGAAAAGAAATATGAAGTTATCATGTTTACTTAAGTCTTACCATATGTGCCACTCGTATAATATCGATCATCAAAACCATTGTCAACTATATTGTCAATTTCTTCATATTTTGCTCCGTAAAATAGTTTTTGTTCATTTGGATTCAGATTTGGACAGTCTTTCTTCGTCATTTTTTTGTTTCCTTCATAAATTTCTTCTAATGATGGATTTCGAATTTCTTCAATACGAAGAATCTTTAAATTTGGAATCATATTCATTTTATTTCGCATTTCTTCATGTAAGACAACTTTAAACGGGGTAAAAACAAGTACAGACTTATTATGACCATATGGTTCGAGAATAACCGATAGTTCTTCGTCGATTTTATGCCATCCTCGAACATTGACCATTTTAGCAATACGTTGTGTCATTATATGATCTTCGGGTCGAAGAAGTTGAAAACGTTTCTTTTTAATATTCTGAACGATTGTTTCTAATTCAATCGAATGAGGTTTTCGTGCAATATCAATACGCATTCCAAGTTCACGCGTGTAATCTTTTTCTACAGTTAAATTATTAACATCGAAATCGATTCGATCGTATGCTAGCGTAATATGAGGTTCAATTAAGTCCATTGTAAATGGACCTGTCGGTTCGTTTTCATCAAATAACAACATATATTTCCAATTTTGTGATTCAACTTCACAAGTTATATCATATTTAGCTAATTCATCTTGAAATTTCTGTATGTTAAAATAACTATCGCTCGGCAATAGACAGTCGATATCACCTGGAACAACTTGTTTGTTGATTTCCCGCTTTCCACGGTCGTTCGTTTCAATCCATTGTTTAGGATTTTCATTGTTACTCGGCGGTCGAGCCCGATGATGGCCGACAATCCAATCACGAACAAAGCCACCTTCTAATTTGCAATCGAATTTGCAAACAGCAATCCAGGCAACTACTTCCATTCGTGTTTCACGTGTAGCATGAACGCCTTTTGCTGCATTATGCAAATCAATGGGCGTTCGTTTGCTGTCGGCAACACGAGCGATTCGATCTTCAATATCTCGATATTGCGAACGGATTTGTGGTCGAAAGCCACGAGGAGGTAGACCAGAATTGGGATGAAGAATAGCACAATATTGAAACCAAAGCATAAATGATTCAAAGTCGGCTTTAACTCGTTGATTAGTCGAATGTCGAGCTTGAACGATAATTTCAAATGTTTCTGTTGCTGCATTAGCATTAATCGTGATATCAACTTGTTGTTCTTCTTTCCATCGCCGAATCAATGGATTAAATCTATTCCTTAGTTTTATGAGACTTCCGATGTTATGTTGAAAATTTAAACTTCGACGAATACTTTGTCGAACTAAAGTTGTCAAATCGAATTTTAATTCACAAATCATTTGTTGTCGAAGATGAACTTCAGCATTTAAAACATCACCTGATGAACCTTCGAATTTAATTCTACCGTTATCCTTTTCTATTCGAACCTGTGTAAATTTAAGTACAGCTTTCGCATATTTATCATGAAGATCTAAGTACGTTTCTTCTTCACTACTAATTTCAAATTCACGTTTCATCGGAAAATAAATCCATTCCGATTTAATTTCTCCAAGTAACGAAAGAATAGCTGTCGTACGAGTATGACGAATATCTCGAGCTAAAACAATCGAAATAGGAGCTTTATTATTTCGACGAATTAGAGTCGAGTATCGATCAAGAACAGCTATATCTGTCGAATTATTATGTCGAACAAAATGATGTGTACGTTGTTGAAGATCTTTCATTGAAATAAATACATTATCACTATAGCCAGCTAAAAGAGCTTTGGTAATTAATTCCCAATTACCAGATTTCTGTTGAGCTTGTCGACGAAAATCAATCGATGAATTGAAATATTCTTGTAAAATTTCGTAACGTTCTAAACTTTGCTTAATAATATGTTGAATATGATTTAAACCTATTTTTTGACATATATTATCGATATTTGCATCTTTAACTGATATCGATTGTTTAATTAAAAGTATTCGATTCATTATATTGAGTAGAGTCATAAAATCTCCTTCGGGACTCTTAAAATCTTGAGGTATACTTCGAAATATAGTTGTCGTCGTCGTAAGAACATTCAAAATTGAAGCAAGACATATTAAATCACGACCACAATCGTAAGTTGTCAAGGCAGCTAATACAGCTTTTGACATCGCCAATGAACCTAAATCAGGTAGTTTAACAAGTTCCTTGCCGTGTGCCGTGAATTCATCAGACGAGAATTTTTCTAGAATATTCAATTCTTGTAATTGTTCAATTGCTATGTCAATCAATTGTTGTGAAGGTGGATTAGGTAAATACATTTTCAGATAATTCAGACCATGTTTAAACGGTGATTTTCGTAAAGAAAATTCTATATTCATTAGATCTGATCGACAAATCTGAGGAATTTGAAAACAAGAAATTTCATTTGGTAGAACATTATACAATGCATAATATTCTCCTGGTTGCGTTCTACCGAGTAGACTTGCTCGTTGTTTAAGTATTGATTGAGCTGCTTGATCAACTTTGAAACTTGTTTGTCTTGATTCAATTTCATAGACCGACTGATTTATCATTCCTGTATCAACGACATATTTCAATGATGGAAATCTTAATGAAGTTTCTGGAATTATTGTCGAGAAAAATACTGTTCCATATTCGATATTTGTTTGTTGAGATTGAACAAGTGGATAAGCTACGATTGTACCTTGGGTAGTATCAGAAAGTAAACGACAATATTGATTGACTTCCGATATTGAACTAACAAAACAAAGTATTTGATCATGTTGATTACGTTTTTTATGTATTTCTTGAACAACATCGATTATATGTCTTTTCGGGCAATGAATAGTTTTTACTGAATGATGTTCATCCGTGGTTGACATTTCAAATTCGGTAGTTTGCGTAGGAAAATATCGTCGAAAGAGATTTGGTATTGATACATCAATGATAGCAGACGAAATAATGACTTTAATTTTGTTTTGTAATTGTGGCTTTTCTGCTAATAAACACGTTAATAATGCTAAACATAAATCAATATCGATTGATCGTTCATGAACTTGATCAATGATGAAAACAACAGATTTATCTAAACTTGTATGATTGTTGATCAAATATTCTTTGAGTAAACTATCAGTTATATAGAGAACTTTTCCCTGAGGATTCTTTTCAATATTATTGATTACTAATCCTGCCAATTTTTTGTTTGCAATCGGCTCTTTGTCTAACAACATTGTTTTATTAACATGTCGACAGATCAATTGACAAGTTAAATCTCGTGGTTGCGCAACAATGACTTTAGCATACCCTTCAGCAATCAATAGTGCTGGCAATAGAGTTGATTTGCCCGATTCAGTTGGTGTTGAAACAGTTGTAATCATATGATGTTCAATTTTGCTTAACAAATCATTCGATAAGGCGTATAATGGTAATTGACATTTGAAACATGAATAATTCAACATAAGTCTTTCCAATAATTGTGGTATTGAACTGAAATCTTTCGTTTCGTGACCTTGATACTTACGATCAGTTTGAAATTCAGTTTGAATTTTTTTAATAAAAGATTCTATGATAAAAATCGATCGTTGAGTTGGTTCAAAATCGAATGTTAAATTTTGTAAACTGATATTTCCTTCGATAAATTTATCCAATGTTCTTTGTTTTAATAAGTTAACTTCGTCGAGTACGACATGATTTGCATGAAAATTCTTCATTTCAGCTTTGATTTCATTCCATGGACTTGCTAATTGACCTCGAATGCACGAGTCAGTCATGGATTGTATCTTACCATCAATATAATCATCAAATAATTGTTTATATTCGGTATTTTTATCTTGAAACAATTGAATAAATATTTGCATATATTCAGTCCAGATCTTTGATTGAGGTTGAATTTCTACTAGAATATTTTTTATCATTGATTTCATCGTAAAATTTAAATCTCGTTCATAGAAATCTTTTGCTGATTCTACAGTAATTAATAATAATTGAATTTGTTTGTGAATTTGTTTGAATCGATCATGATGTTCTTGGAAACCTTCAATTATGATAGTCGAAATGTTATCTCTTTTGCCAAACATCATCTTAGGCACTCGATCATGAAAACTCGAATCCATATATGTTGTTGTTTCACGTAAACAATGAAGAACGAGTGAATGATTGGGTACTAAAAACTCTTGTATGATCTGTTTCTTAATAGTAGCATATTCTAATGAATGAATTGTTTTGGACGTTTCTTGCATTTTCTCAACGATTGTAATTTGTGAAAATAACGCAGTCATATTTGTTTCATTTATAAAATCATCAGTTGGTTCTTCATTTTCGGATTCCGGATTGCTAGATAATGGGAACTGTATTTTAAGGAAATCGGGTGAAGATGCTGTAGCACTGAGAGGTGTTTCGGGAATCTAAATCGAAGGAAAACATGCAATTTATGATTAAGAATATATTGAAAAATGAAAAATGTATACGTTCTCTATTGGATCACGATCATTGTGATTCGACAAATCGTCTTCATTCATAGTTTCAATTAATTCATCTTCATTGTCTTGCGAAACTTGTTTCAATCGTGAAGTTGTTAATGGTATTGGATTAAGACTTGACATCGTTGCATATTCATCGATATCGATAATTTCATCACGATTTTTCGAATTATTCGAAATCATTTTCGGCACCCAACGAACATGACCACATACTGTATTTTGTTGATTAGTAAATGAAAAAGTTTCAAGATTAAATTTCAACGGTTCATCAGAGATCAATGGCACTTTGATATTCACAAATCTTCGACGGTATTTCATTGCCTTGTCCAATTGATCATCTATTTGTGCATTGCAAAAGTACCAAGTTCTTAGATGAAATTCGAATTGACTGTCATAGCTCGTCGGAATACTGATCATATCAAAAATCGGATCTGATGCTGCATTCGGATGTTTTGTTAAGAAAATTTGCCACAGAGCATAGCAATCGAAATTCACAAATGATGAACCTCGACATCGTACCCAAGCTAAGTTCTTATGGTAATCAAGATTTCTACCTGAACGAAGAAATTTCATCAAGCAAATACTGTAAACACCTTTGACTAAACGTAGATAAACTTCACGTTGAAATTCATGATTCGATTGTAGTAATGATTTTTGTATTTCTAATGATTCATATTCCGAAAACGGAAACCATCGTTCAGTAGAAAATGGTTTATATTCCCAAATACAGTCCATTGTTTGACAATATTCTTGTTCATAAATAGGTCCTTCAGGAAAACTATCCAAATTCGATGAATATCCGAAAACTAAAACTTCATGAAAATACTTAGCAATCTCCTTACGACAAGCAGCGTGATTCAACGCGATTTGTCCAGCTTGATTTTGGATATAATAATCTGCATTATGCTCAACTAAATATTTCACTACATCTAACCGTCCGTAAAAACAAGCGCCATGCAATGCTGTCGAGCCTGCTCTCGAATTTTCATCATAATAACCAGTGTTGTGATGTGGACTAGCTACAGCTCGTAGGATATGTTGTCGATTTTGTGCATTTACTGAACATCGATGATTTTCAATGAGATCTTTAACTAACTCTAAATGACTGTTTCGAGATGCACAGTAGAGTAATGTTGTACCCCAAGGACCTGATTTATCTTTTACAGCTGGATATTTCTTAAGAAATTCATTGACTGTTTGTATATCACCATTGTATGCTGCTTGATAAGCAGTCATCGAAGCCAATCGAATTTCTAACTCTCGAACAAGTGCATTGAGTAGGTCAATGTTAAACTGTTGTTTGAATTGTTTTGTTTCATCATCGTAATTAAATTGATGTAATAAATCTAAGAAATATAATCGACAATAATAATCAGCATAAAATGTCGATTTTTGTTCAATGATTTTTCTTTCGAAATCACATTTAAAATTCATTATGAGACGTTCTTCCCACGGATCGGCTGTCATGAATATATCATTGACAGATTGTTTTTTAAATTTAATTTCATCGATTACGTTTTGAACTAATTGAATATTTTGTTCGAAACATTTTTGTAGATTTTTTTGTTCGTTTTCAATGTTAGTTGACATGTTGTTATTTTGAAAGAAACTATATGTTTGAGCATGATAATCGACTTATTATGTGGGTATTTTTATTAAAAGAAATTTCATTGGTTTGGCAAATTTAAGCAAAAAAACTAACATTGACATTTGTTCGACGTGCACGAATATTAAAAAAAAACAATGAGTCAAATATTTATTCTGTGAGTTAATCATTAGTGAGAATCGACACAGATGTAATTGTCCTATAAAATCAAACGTATTTTCGATTTTTTAAAATTAATTCCCCAGTTTATCTTATCTTCCATATACAATGATGAAACTGATTTTGGTTTCTCTTGCATTGATACTAATTGGCACTATTGAAGCCCATAAATTCGATCATATCCGAAAATATCTAGCTCAACACGACAGAAGTGGCAAACCGATCTACAAACGTGATACTCAACCTTGGCTCAAGAATAGTAATACCATCGGTCTTGGCTACAATCCTCTGTACGGAAGTCCTGTTTGTTATACTGGTGTTTGTCAAGGTGATGGATTTAAACATGCCGTTTTCAAATTGAACTACGTTGAATCAGCCGTAGGATCATGTACGAATGATTTGATTCCAGATTTTGTTGAATTACAATGTATACCAAGTGCTGATATACAAACATCGACTGAAATGATTTCAACATCGGAACATTTATCCGATTCGACGTTTAAACGAGTTGAATTCTATCTTGCTACACGATATCGACGATATGCTGCTAGTTATTTCTATTCGAAAGAAACACGTTCAATGATTGATACAATGACAAAACAAGATTCAACAGCAATGTACACTCGAGGTGATGTGACATTCGGTAAATTACGTATGTTCGAACCATTCATGGAACTTGCCGATACATTTCGTTATGTTATCGAACAAATGCCATGCTGTAGTGAATATAGTCAAGAAATCGATGATTATATTAGAGAATTTATTATCGATTATTTTGGCCTAACCTATGTTTCCGAATTAATTCTCGGTGGTATTGCTCAAGAAACAATGTTTGTTCGTAATAAGGAATTGCATGAATTACAAATGAAAGGCGAAGATGTTGTACGTGCAGCAAGTATTGGATTTTATTTGAATTTCAATATTCAACCAGTTCCTCCTTATAATGATATTAAACAAAAAGAATTTATGCAATCAGTTCAAAGTCGACATTCGACAAAATTAGGTGGCGATCCATCGGCACAAACCATGGATGATTGGATTAAATCCGTACCTTCCAATCCCGTTATTATGAACTATGGAGTTAAAGAACTTGCAACAATTCTAACACAGAAACATTTTCCTGCTGATCCTCATATTCATAATAAATCGAAATTAGTCGATTGGGCCATTCAACGATATTTGGAAAGACATGTGCCAATCTGTGTCAACAATTGTACAGATTCGAGTCATGGAGTATGTGATGTTGCTAATAACCCACCGTTTTTACTTGGCACATGTGTTTGTCGACCTGGATGGAAAGGCATTGATTGTTCAGAAAAAGAACATCAGGAACCAAAATGTATGTAGTAATTAATTGAATTTTAAAAGTCTGTTTTATTCTGTTTATTTGCTTTTATGTAGCATCAACTGCAGCTCCATTCATTGCACCCAATTGGCAAGTCGAACGACAAGAAGGAATCGGTGAAAATACGAAACTCTTAATATTAAATTCATTGAGAACATTAATGGAAACACATGGTGTTTTGAAAAAACCTGAAATTGCTATGGCTTTGAAAATATGGCTCGATCAATCCTATACGGGCACATGGGGAGTTGCTCTTGGTGTTCTCAATGAATATGGTGCTTCGTTTTCATATGCTGCTAATACTTTTCTTGTAGTTCATGAAAAAAATCTAAATTGGCGTATTCTTATCTATAGATCAGATTAAGAATAAATGACATGATTTCAATACTCTATTTTATTTATACATACAAAAAGCAAAAAAAAAATACTAATTTGGAGGAGGACTCTTCCAAATTTTAGTTTCATGTTCGATTCTCCATTGATTTGCTTTGTTAAGATCTGAATATGCTAACGCAGAATTGTTTAATCGATCGGTGAATTCCACGCCTTTCCATCGTTCAACAAGATAATTTACACCTTTTCGAATTTTATATGTCAAAGAACGTTGTACTGGATTGATATCTGACGGACGTGATGATGTATTCGATTGTTGAATAGCCAATGGCGGATGGATACTGTAGACCAAGACTTTCTTCTGAGAAACCAGAGCACAAATGGCATTGTCGATAACAATAAGTGGTGGAGAGATTAACGGAAGAATTTTCTCAACTGAACGTCGTCGTATAGCATAAGCATGTACACAACTTGGATTTAATGCTTCGTGAATACGATAGCCTTGTTTATTTCGTTCTATGAGTCGACCAGGTGGATTGCCACAATATCCAAGAAAAATCATATCGGGTTCAGTCCATAAATTCGATGAAAATGTTTCGAGAATATCGAATGTTGACATTTCAAGATCGATATCATCTTCGAAAATAATTATCCAACTATCATCATTTAAAGCTGCAACTTCTAACCAAATTTGTACATGACTAAGCCAAGAAGCAAGTTCAATTATTCGAATAGGACCATTTTTTGTTAGATGAATACGAGAAACTGTTTCAGGTGAATGAATATTAAATGCAGGTACGATAGATGCATTGACATTCAATGTATGTAGAAGTGCTATCATACCTGTTCGACGATCTTGTCGATATGGTAGATTAATCACATAGATGTGCTTGATTTTACTAAGATTTTGCTTTGTACCGATCAAATTAATTATTGCAGATTTCGATGGACGTTTTAGAGGTTTTTCAATGACAGTTTTTTCGTTGTGCAAACGAGAATAATAACGATCGATTGATTGATATGTATAAAAAATAATAATAACAGATGTAAATAGAAGTAATAATCCCTTCACATAACCTTTCACAATCATCCTATGAATACAATAAGTATCTGAAAAAAAAACGTTCGTAATCTTTTTTTTATATGAAATCAATTGATCATTCGAGCTGTCAACACGAGCGTAGATTATATGTATATGAGACATTTCATCAGTCATGTTTCGTCAATATATTCACGCCATCATAATTCGATCTTTCCTGCTTCCAAATAATCGTGAGAATAATGAATGTGAAGTATAGGACTACAGTTGTAGACATCGTGCTATATGCTGATATACTTCCTAATTCTACTCACACTTGCACACATAAAACCCGTTCTCTTTCTTCTCTTTTTATTTGACTTGTTTGGAGACGGTAGTGACTGATTTATATGAATATAGAATCGTGATAAACTATGCTGATATCTTCCTAATTCTACTCACACTCACACACATAAAACCCGTTCTCTTTCTTCTCTTTTTATTTGACTTGTTTGGAGACGGTAGTGACTGATTTATATGAATATAGAATCGTGATAAACTATCATAATGCTAAAAAGTTACAAGAGTGAGTAAATCTATCTTGAGAACGCCGCTTACAGTCTGCGTGATCTGCTATTAATCATTGTCTCATTCTAATTAACATTTAGTATAAATTTGTTCCTTTTCTCAGCTCTTTATTTAAAATCAAAATGAGAGATAGAAAAGTCATAAAATACAAGTTTAGATTAAAAATAAATATTTATCTAAAAAATATTTATCTAGAAAAAAATTCTAAAAAAATCAATATCAGGATATATAAAGCAAAATTAGAAACAAAACTAGAATTCCACTCGAGACAAATCCGAATAGATAAGGCGGCTGACTGCAATTCCCTAATGTGCAAGAGTCAAAAATATACGGTGTGATTTTTTTCTAATCGCATCGGTCATTTGAAGAATAAGTTTTACAAAGGATCTCTCTTTTTCTGAAAGACTCTGCAGTGGATAAACTTGAATTTCGACAAGTTTAATTAAATCGTGTATGCATAAGCCATGTGACGTATCAATGGTCAATTACATTTTGCTAGGCAACCAAGCAATTTAAAAGCAATAAATTGTCTTGCTGCATTGCAAGCTTTGACAAAAAAAATGAATAGGATTTCTTTTCTCACTGTAAATGGCGCTAGTATACATGCCTTGCTTGACTCATAAATCATTGTGTGACATTATCTAGAAAACTACAGCTGATTGGTCAATTCATTTAAAAGTACAGAGATATGCAGTTCGAGCAATTACCAAATGAAATAATCGCTGAAATTTTCTCGTTTTTATTAGGCAATGATTGTGTCTTAGCATTTTCATGTCTCAATCAACGTTTTCAATGTTTAATCGAAGAGTATTCTCGAGGATTTAATTTTCAATTTGTTAATAAAACACAATTCGATTGGTTTTTCGAGCAATACGATAAAAACTGGTGGAAATCATTAAAACTCTCGAATGAATATATTTTCGGACAGATTGAATATTTTTTTCAATGCTATTCATTAGTTGACGATCGATCACAACTACAATCGTTATCTTTACTTCAACTCGAGCATGTTGATCAATTTCATTTATCATATCAATTATCATTTCTAACAAATCTTGTTTCATTAACTATCAAACCATTTTGTGGACAAATTCTTTCATCAATTGATCTTCCAAATCTCAAACGACTTGCGATTAGTTCATGTCGAAATACTCAATTTCTTGAGAGTTTTTCTCAACTTGAAATTGTCGATTATGAATTCGATAATTGCTGTTCGAATACGATCAATTTCATATGGCCAAAACAATTAAAACATCTAAAAATTATCTATACAATCGATCAAGATAGTCAATCAGCTATTCTTGCTTCATTAAAAGATCTATCTCAATTACGTACTCTTGAAATCTATCAAAAACAACTCGGACATACAAATCCCAATGGTCAAATTTGGAAAGATATGATTTCATCATCATTAGTAAATCTAAACAAATTTCAATTCTATTTCCCATTTTATTATTCAACTAAATCCATCGCAAGTATCTTGTCAACATTC
>Ga0209952_1002480_pt1 | contig 13785 bp, 15 predicted proteins | sample ThiBiot_750_biof_2_FD_183951 | JGI IMG/M metagenome (GOLD analysis project Ga0209952, IMG submission 183951) | Wastewater bioreactor microbial communities from Cape Town, South Africa - Thiocy_cont_750_biof (SPAdes) | ecosystem: Engineered > Bioreactor > Thiocyanate-remediating >...
AGACTGATCCGCGCCAACCTCATGCACCGCAGATCAATCAACACGCTCCTCGAACCGCCACCAATTCATCAAGATCAATGCCAGATGAGCCTTAGTCTATGCTGAGACCTCAACCGGACAGTCGTGGCTTTATGCCGGGCATCCACGTCCTTAAAACATTGCAGGTTCAAAGACGTGAATGGCCGGGACAAGCCCGGCCATGACGGCAATATTGGATCCGAGCTCAATTCATTCTGCTCTAGATCTTGACGCCACGATTGTAGGCGTCGATGAGCTGATTGTAGTCGCGCATCAGCCGCGGCGGTGAGCCTTCCACCATCCAGCCACCGCCGCCACCCATCATCATTTTGTCGCCGGAGCTGTATGGCGTCTTGTCGCGGATGCGGCGCATCAGTTGCTTGGCGGTGGTCAGATACGATTTGGCGTTGCCGGTGAAAAACGAGCCGAGCTTGACGTCGCCGTCCTTGCCGGACGCTTCCTCGATCGCCTTCACGGAGGCTTCATAGTCGCCCAGCGCCTGCGTGATCGCGGCGATGTCGGGCTTGTCGGCAGTTTCCGCGCGCAGCACGCGCTTGGCGTGGATCATCAAGGCCGCGACGTGATAATTCACCTTGCGTCCTTCCTTGCTCTCGATCTCGGCAAGGCGCTCTTGCGCGCGCTTGTCGTTGATCGTTTCGATGCCGGTGCGCAGCTTCTTGTCGGCAGCGCCGAACGCATCCCACGCTGCGACCAGTTTCGGATGCATGGCCTTGCCCTTGGCCATCTTGTCGTCCTTGTAGTTCTCCTGCGAATAATAATCGTCCGCCTCTTTCAACAGCGGTTCGAGCTTGGAGACGGCATCGGCATAGGCGGAAGCAGCGGCCTCGAGGTCGGCGTCGCGCGGCTCCAGCGTGTTCGCGGCCTCGACTTTCTTGCGGCAATCGGAAGTGTCGTAAATGGTGTAGGTGCCGTAAATGATACGCTCCTTGCCGGTCGGCCCGCTGGGCTTCGCCCAGCTGAAATAGCGCCGGCGGGAATCGTAGGAACGCTCCGACAGTCGGTTGATGCAGCCGACATAGGCGTTGATCTTCTCGACAGCAGGAGAGGTTTCCGCTGCGGCGGGTGCGGAAAGCGCGGGAATGCCGAGCGCAGCCGTGGCGGCAGCAAAAATGAATGTTCGGATCTGTCTCACGAGAGACTCCCAGCTTGGCCCGTCATAAGTCGCGCCATTGGAGAGAAAGGTTCACGCCGGCGCAAGTCGCAGCGCTGATCGGAACTGAGGTTTGTGACAGCGTGATTGCAGTTCGTTGGTGAGGTTTTCTCCGTGCTTTCAGTTCCAGCGCGGCTGGGTGAGGATCAACACCAGAAAGAACAGCGCGGCAAGGAGCGCGGGCACGGCGACGATCGCCAGAACGGCGATGGCGGCCGCGCGCTTGCCGGACCGATCGAGGCCGAACCCACCGATCAGGATCGCGCCGAGCCCGCTCAACAATGCCAGCCACATCACCATGTTGAACGACGACACCGAGCCATCGGCAAGGCCGATACCGAAGAAATACAGTGCGACGGCAAGCGCTGCCGCGGTGGCGATGAGAAACAGGCGATAGATCCACATTGGCGAGGGGCTTTGTTATCGGAATAAGGCGGCGGCCGATCGAGCGGACAGGATCGAGCAACGGGGTGATCGATCAGCCGTCCGTTGGTCACGCGACGCGTGCAAAAAGTTCGGGGCGATGACTAGACCGCAGCCAGAATGACGTGGGCCGAAATCTTGGCGGCAACTTCGCCGCTGCCGTGCCGCGCGGCGATGACGGAGGTGGCCTCGTCGGTTACAGCTTCCAGCGTTCCCGGTGCGCGCGCCTCGATTTCGTTGCGAAGCAGCGTTCCCTGACAATAGGCAACGGCCGGAATGCGCGCCGAGGCGGCGCGGCTGACCTCAGCGCGCGTTTCGATTGTTACACTGGAATAGCCGGCGTCCTCCACGTCGCGGCGGATCAGGTCGGTGTCATGATAACCATGCGGCGTGCGCGCGAGGAAGCGCGGCGGATCGTCGGGAAACATCCGTGCGAGCATGTTCGTCACGTTATCCGCAAAAATATTCTCCTCGATGTGATCCCAGACGCTGAACAGGAAATGTCCGCCGGGCCTCAAGACCCGCCTGGCTTCGCGATAAGCCGCCGGGCGATCGGGAAAGAACATCGCACCGAACTGACAGCACACCAGATCGAAACGCGCGTCCGCGAACGGCAAAGCCATGGCATCGGCCTGACGCCATGTGATGCGGCTGTCGGGAGGTTGTCGCGACCTCGCGTAGTCGAGCATTGGCTGGTTGAGGTCGGTGACGGTATAGTGTGCCGTGGGAGCGAGTTTCGGCGCTAGCGCGCGGGTGACGACGCCGGTGCCGGCGGCGATCTCCAGAACAGCGCCTGGCGACAACGCTGCCGCCCGCTGCGCCATGTCGGTGGCGTATGGTTCGAAGATCAGCGGCACCATGTAGCGGTCGTAGTTTTCCGGGACAGAACCGGCGAAAACCTTATCCGCGTCCAACATGGGAGACTCCGCTCACCGTTTGATGGCGGGGGAGACTAGCATAGTGTTGTTCCGTCGGCGATGATTTTTGATCCGGAAGCGTTCGACCGGAATGAGTATATCGGGTGTGCCAGTTGGGATGGTAGGTATTTCTATGAGCGCCACGATATCAGTTGTGGTCGCGGTGTTTACTTTTTCGGAGAGGGATGATCCCGGTGACACAACGACAAGAAGTAATCGATTTTATTAGTGCGTTTCCGGATCGTGATGATGATGAAATTGCTGCTGCGTTGAGTTTCTCCCAGCGCCAAACGGTCAACGTTATATGCCGTAAGCTACTGGCCGAAGGCATGCTAGATCGCATCGTTGGTCATCAAGGAAAGCTTGTAAACAGGTTAAGAGCAGATACGTCAGTATTGTCTGATGCGACGATTGGTGCCCAGGTTGAAGTTGTTCCTCGACCAAAGCGTCCCCCACTTCGTCTCGAGATTCTAGTTAAAGCAGGGTTTCAGCAGAGTGCGATCTGGGTACTAGATACACAAGGTCGCCCCCGTATCGAAGGTCAACTTCCGGCGGAGAAGGGTGTTTACGCCTTCGCCTCGAACGAAACGATCTTTTATGTGGGCGTTGCTGGTATGGGCTTGAAGAAACGGCTCTACTTTTATGGAAAGCCGGGCTTAAAGCAGACGACCAACATTCGCGTCAACGAGTTGATTCGAGTGTCCCTTTTGGACGGTGAGACAGTCAATATCTTCACCGCGGTACCGCCAGATTTCGAATGGGGTGGCTTAGTCGTAAATGGGCGAGCCGGACTTGAAATCGGATTAATCGAATCGTTCTACCTGCCGTGGAATGTACGAGGCGCGATATAGTCAGAATGCCCGGGGAAGACCCCGGGCATCGCGTTGTTGCTAGTAACAATACGTCGGACGCGTCTATAACGCCTTGTTGCTGTCCTTCACGGCGTTCGCTTCCACATAGACATCGCCGCCCATGTCGAGAAACTTCTTCGACATTTGTGCCATTCCGTCCTCGACAACGCCCTTCATCGACATGCCGACGCTCGCCGGGCCGCCGAGGTTGAGGGCCGACTTTTCGTTGTCGCCGAGCGTGGCGGCGTAGTCGCGGACGTCCTGCGTGATCTTCATCGAGCAGAATTTCGGGCCGCACATCGAGCAGAAGTGCGCGACCTTGTGCGCGTCCTTCGGCAGCGTTTCGTCATGGAACGCCATCGCGGTGTCGGGATCGAGGCCGAGGTTGAACTGATCCTGCCAGCGGAAGTCGAAGCGTGCACGCGACAGCGCGTCGTCGCGCAGTTGCGCGGCGGGATGGCCCTTGCCGAGATCGGCGGCGTGGGCCGCGATCTTGTAGGTGATGACGCCGACCTTGACGTCATCGCGGTTCGGTAGGCCGAGATGCTCCTTCGGCGTCACGTAGCACAGCATCGCGCAACCGAACCAGCCGATCATCGCCGCCCCGATGCCGCTGGTGATGTGATCGTAACCCGGTGCGATATCGGTGGTTAGCGGTCCGAGCGTATAGAACGGCGCTTCGCCGCACTCCTTGAGTTGCTTGTCCATGTTGATTTTGATCTTGTGCATCGGCACGTGGCCGGGGCCTTCGATCATCACTTGGCAGCCCTTCTTCCAGGCGATCTGTGTCAGTTCGCCGAGTGTTTCAAGCTCCGCGAATTGCGCGCGGTCGTTGGCGTCGGCGATCGAACCGGGGCGCAGGCCGTCGCCGAGCGAGAACGACACGTCGTACTTGCGCATCAGGTCGCAGATTTCCTCGAAGTGCGTGTAGAGGAAGCTTTCCTTGTGATGCGCGAGGCACCACTTCGCCATGATCGAGCCGCCGCGCGAGACGATGCCGGTGACGCGGTCGGCGGTGAGGTGGATGTAGGGCAGGCGCACGCCGGCGTGGATGGTGAAATAATCGACGCCCTGTTCGCACTGTTCGACCAGTGTGTCGCGATACAATTCCCAGGTCAGCTTGACCGGGTCGCCGTCGCACTTCTCCAGCGCCTGATAAATCGGCACGGTGCCGATCGGGATCGGCGCGTTGCGCAAAATCCATTCGCGCGTGGTGTGGATGTTGCGGCCGGTGGAGAGGTCCATCACGGTGTCGGCGCCCCAGCGGATCGCCCACACCATTTTGTCGACTTCCTCCTCGACCGACGACGTCACCGCTGAGTTGCCGATGTTGGCGTTGATCTTGGTCAAGAAGTTGCGGCCGATGATCATCGGCTCGAGTTCGGCGTGGTTGATGTTGGACGGAATGATGGCGCGGCCGCGCGCGATCTCGCTGCGGACGAATTCCGGCGTGATGAACGCGGGCACCGACGCGCCGAACGATTCACCGTCGGCCAGCGCCGCTTCGGCGCGATCGAGCTGTTTCTTGCGGCCGAGATTTTCACGCTCGGCGACGTAAATCATCTCCTTGGTGATGATGCCGGCACGGGCAAACTCAAGTTGCGTGATCGGCGCGTCACCGACGCCGCGCAACGGCCTGTGATGCGCCTTGAAGGCGGCGGCCGCATGGGCGGCGCCGACATTACCATTGTCTTCCGGCTTGATGTCGCGGCCGTCATATTCCTCGACACCGCCGCGCTCCTTCACCCAGGCGAGGCGTGCGCGTGGCAGGCCGGCGTTGACGTCGATGATGACGTTCGGATCGGTATAAGGGCCGGAGGTGTCGTAGACCGGGAGGTTCGGTTCGCCCGCGCCTTCGGAGAGGATGATCTCGCGCAGCGGCACGCGCAGGTCGGGCGCCGCGTCGGGGATCGCGAAAATCTTGCGCGAGGAGGGCAGGCTGCCGGTGGTGACGGCGGGCTTGATGTCGGTGGTCGCGATGGGCTTGTTCATGGTGCGTCTCCCATTCGAGTGAACTAGCGATATCCGTAAAGGCAGAAGAGAAGTCCGGCGACGGTCCAGATGCAGCCGGTGATCAGCGGCATCTTCGGGCGTTGCAGCATGGCGCTGCCGCGCGTCATGACGAATTGCGGCGCGATCACGCGCACCGCACTGGTAATGGCGGTGATCCAGCCGAACAGCGTGATCATCAGGCTGCCGCTTACCGTCCAAATGTTGTGGACGAGAATGATGGCGATGCCGGCGGGCAGGATGACGAGCCCGCTGAGGAAGATCAGCGCGCGGCTTTGCACGAACTCCCGCGCCAGATCGCGGAAGCCGTTCTGGTTGAATAATACGGCAAGACCGACGATGACCATCACAGGTCCGATCAGCCGTGCCAGGAAAATCGAGGTGTGCATGATCGCGCCCTCACGCGGCCTCGGTGGCTTGCTCGAGCCAGGCACGCACCCGCGCATCCGGATCGGCGTTTTGCGTCACGTCGCTGACGACGGCGATGGAGTCGGCGCCGGCGGCGAAAATCTCCGCGGCGTGCTCCAGCTTGATGCCGCCGATGGCGACCAGCGGAATCGTGCCGATGCGCTTCTTCCATTCGGTGATTTTCGGAATGCCCTGCGGTGCGAAGCGCATCGATTTCAGCGTGGTGAAGAAGATCGGCCCCAGCGCGACGTAATCCGGATTGGCTTTGAGCGCGGTATCCAGTTCGGCATCGTCATGGGTGGAGACGCCGAGCGTGAGTTTCGCCTTGCGGATTTCGCCAAGGTCGGCGTCGGCCAAGTCTTCCTGGCCGAGATGCAGATGCTCGGCGCCGGCGACGATGGCCGCGCGCCAGTAATCGTTGACGACGAGCTTGGTCGGCGTCCCCTTGGTGATCTCCAACGCGTCGCTGACGATCTGCAACGCTTCCGCGTCGTTGAGGTTTTTCGCGCGCAACTGAATGGTGCCGACGCCGAGCGCGGTGAGGCGCTTCACCCAGTCGAGCGAATCCACCACGGGATAGAAGCGATCAGGATACGGCATGCCAGAACGGTGTCCCTACGACTGGAGTTGAGGGGGAGGCGAAATCGCGGGCTTCCATCAGGCCCGCTTGATAGGCAGTGCGTCCGGCCTCGACGCCGAGGCGGAAGGCGTTGGCCATCGCCACCGGATCGTCGGCTTTGGCGATGGCGGTGTTGAGCAGCACGGCGTCGTAACCGAGTTCGAGCGCTTGCGCGGCATGGCTCGGCGCGCCGAGTCCGGCGTCGACCACCAGCGTGATGTCCGGCAGGCGGTCGCGCAACAGCCGCAGTCCGTCGCGATTGACGATGCCTTTGGCCGAGCCGATGGGCGCGGCCCACGGCATCACCACCTTGCAGCCGGCATCGACCAGCCGCATCGCGACGCCGAGGTCGTCGGTGCAATAGGGGAACACCTCGAAGCCGTCCTTGATCAGGATCGTTGCGGCTTCGACCAGACCGACGACATCGGGCTGAAGCGTGTCGTTATCGGCGATCACTTCGAGCTTTACCCATGGGGTACCGAACAGTTCGCGCGCGAGCTTTGCGGTGGTCACCGCTTCGCGCACGGTCTTGCAGCCGGCGGTGTTGGGCAACACCGTGACGTCGAGTTCGCGGATCAGCGACCAGAACGCATCGCCGGTCTTGCCGCCGGCGGATTCACGCCGCAGCGACACGGTGACGATCTGGCTGCCGGAAGCACGGATCGCGTCCTGCATGATCTTCGGCGACGGGTAGAGCGCTGTGCCGATCAGCAGCCGCGATGAAAACTCGCGATCGTAGAATTTGACCATAATGTCTCCTCACCCTCCCTGTCGCGGCGTGATGATTTCGATTTCGTCGCCGGCCTTGAGGTGCGTTTCCGCCCAGCGGCTTTTCGGCAGCACGTCGAAATTCAGCGCGATGGCGAAATGCGAGCCTTCGTACTCCAGTTCGTTGAGCAGCGCGTCGATGCGTGTTGCAGCGATATCGCGCGCCTCGCCGTTGATGGTTACGCGCATTGCATCACCTCGTTGTCGATGGTGCCGGACGTAATGAAATTCAGCGTCAGTTCCGCCAGCGCGGGCGCCAGCAGGAAGCCGTGACGGTAAAGCCCGTTGACCGCGATGCGGCGGCCGTCGATCACGATGCGCGGCAGGTTGTCAGGCAGCGCCGGCCGCAAGCCGGAGCCGATTTCGAGAATGCGCGCCTCGCCGAATGCCGGATGCACGGTGTAGGCGGCGCTGAGCAGCTCCAGCGCCGAGCGCACGGTGACGCCATAATCCTCACGCTCGATCGATGTCGCGCCGATCATGAAGCGATGGTTGTCGCGCGGGATGACGTAGAGCGGCCAGCGCGGATGCAACAGTCGCACCGGGCGCGCCAGTTCGATCTCGTTGGTCTCGACGATAATCTCCTCGCCTTTGACACCGCGCAGGTCGGGAAAGGCGTCGCGCGCGGCGATGCCGCGGCAATCGATCACGGTGCCGTCGAAATCGCTGGCGCGAACCTCGGAGCGATAGATGATCTCGCCGCCGGCGGTGCGGATGTCGCTGTGCAATTGCGGCACGACATGGCGCGGCTCGACGTGACCTTCTTCGGGAAAGAACAGCGCTTCGTGAAAACGCCCGTCGAGCGACGGTTCGATTTCCGTCAACGCCTCGCCGCCGACGCGCTGATAATTGGACGTGACGCGGGCGAAGCGCGCGAAGTCGGAGCGGTCGCGCGCGTGTGCCACCACCAGCGAGCCGTGGAACGGCGTATCGGGAACCTCGCGCCGCCACAGCGCCAGCGAACGCAGGCCGAGGCGGGTAATCACCGGTTCGGAGCCGTCCTGTTCGCAGTAGGGCGCCAGCATCCCGCCGGCCCAATGGCTGGTGCCGTCGGCCATCGCGGCGTCGCCGCGTTCGTGCAGCGTGACGCGATAGCCGGCCTTGGCCAGCAGTAACGCGTGCCACGAGCCAGCAACGCCTGCGCCGATCACGTGAATCTGGGCATCATGTATAGGAGATTTGTCGTGCTGAATCTGTGAGGTCTGAACCATCCCTGTCCCTTCGCCGGCATGACCCGGATCAGGTTCAAAGGGTCACCGCGCGCTCGCCTTCGCGATATGGCGGTATCTCAGCTCCCTGTCGGAGCACCCCTCGGAACAGTTCTAATTTAAGCCGCTGGCAGCGGGTGTCAACGCGGCATCTAGCCTTCATGGCGGTTATGTCCGATGCACAGCACACAAGAACGCGAGGGGCTTCTTTGCGTTCGAGGTTTTGCCGCAGTTCTTGTGGCAGCGTCACCGCTTCGAGGGCGTGCAAGAGCACGCTATTTCGGGGTGACGGCTCTGGAGACAGTCGGAATCAGTAATGCGGCGGCGGTTCGTTGGCGGGGACGCCGCGGCTGTTGCTTTCGGCGTCGCGCAGGCGGTCGCCAAGTTCGGCCATCAGCCGCCGCAGGGCGTCGATCTGCTGCCACTGTGCGGTCACAGTCTGGTTCAGGGTCTCGATGGTGTCGTCCTGATAGGCGATGCGGGCTTCCAGCGCGTCGATGCGCTCGCTCAGCCGGGTATCATCGGTCATGACCGAGGTTCCTTCGCGCGTTCTGTGAGTCCATGACCGAGCGCCTCGCGCTCGTCGAACACGAAACATTCGCCGTGCCAGCGGCTGTCCGCTTGCGGCGTCGTTTCCAGATATTTCAGGATGCCGCCCTTGAGGTGATAGACCTCGGTGAAGCCGCGCGCGAGCAGATAGGAACTCGCCTTTTCGCAGCGGATGCCGCCGGTGCAGAACATCGCGACCTTTCTGTCGCGGGCGGGATCGAGCTTCTGCGCGACGAAATCCTTGAACTGGCCGAAGCTGTCGATTTCGGGATCAACGGCGCCGGTGAAGGTGCCCATCGCCACTTCGAAGCGGTTGCGGGTGTCGAGCAGCACCACGTCAGGAGCCGCGATCAGTTCGTTCCACGCGGCCGGATCGACATATGTGCCGACCTGCCGGGTCGGATCGGTCGCCGGATCGCCCAGAGTGACGATCTCCTTCTTGAGACGGATCTTCAGCCGCTGGAACGGCATCGCGTGCGCGGTGGAGAATTTCAGTTCGAGATTGTCGAGCCGCCCGCCGAACAGCGGGCCGCGTTGCAACTGATCGATGAGATCGTGCAGCGGCGTCGCCTCGCCGGCGATGGTGCCGTTGATGCCCTCGGCGGCCAGCAGGATCGTGCCCTTGAGGCCGCGCGCCGCGCACAGTTCGCGCAGCGGCTCCCGCAGGTCGCGGAAGTCCGGCAAGGCGACGAATTGATACAATGCTGCGACTGCGTAGTTCATGGGCTTTGACTATCAGGTGCGTGCGCCGAGGAAAACCCATGCGGCCCGCTCGCCCCAGCATGGCGGCTCAAGCATTGCCGCCGACCGGGCGGATGTGCCAAGGAAGCAATGGCCCTTGAGCCCATAATAATAAAACGGGAAGACACGCGCGATGAGGAATTTTCAGTTTGCCGGTCGCTCGACCGTCCATGCCCTGAACGGAATGGTGGCGACCTCGCATCCGCAGGCGACACTGGCGGCCATCGAGGTTCTGCGGGCAGGCGGGACGGCCGCCGACGCGGCGGTGGCGGCGTGCGCGCTGCTCGGCGTGATCGAGCCGCAATCGACCGGCATCGGCGGCGATTGCTTCGCGCTCTATATGCCGAAAGGCGAGGGCGATGTTGTCTCCTATAACGGCTCCGGCCGCGCCCCGCGCGCCGCCGAGGCATCGTGGTATCTCGAACGCGGCATCACCGCGATTCCGACGACCAGCGTACACGCGGTCACCGTACCGGGCTCGATCGATGCCTGGGCCACCATCCTGCGCGATCACGGCAGATTCGGGCTGGACCGGCTGTTGCAGCCTGCCATTGAGGCGGCGGAAAACGGCTATGCCGTCGCGCCGCGTATCGCCTTCGACTGGCGCAACAATGTCGAGAAGCTGCGCAAGGGCACCAACGCGCCGCGCTATCTGCTGCGCAACGACGAGCCGCCGGTTGCCGGCGACGTGGTGCGCCAGCCGGAACTGGCGCAGACGCTGCGCATCATCGCCAAAGAGGGGCCGGACGGCTTCTACAAAGGTGCGGTGGCCGAGGACATCGTGGAGACGCTGCGCGGCATCGGCGGCCTGCATACGCTGGAGGATTTCGCCGCGCATTCGACCGAGACGACGGTGCCGATCGGCACCACGTACAAGGGCTACGACGTCTGGCAGTGCCCGCCCAACGGACCGGGTCTCGCCATGCTGGTGATACTCAACGTCCTGTCCCATTTCGATCTGACGAAGTATGCGCCGCTGAGCGTCGAGAGGCTGCATCTGGAGGCGGAAGCCGGGCGCGTCGGCTACATGATGCGCGAGATGCACATCGCCGATCCGCAGCATGTCGATGTCGATGTGGCGCGGGTTCTCGCGAAAGAATTCGCCGCCGAGTTCGCCGCGAAGATCAAGATGGATCGGATGCTCGATCTGCCCAACGTGTGGCCGCGGCCGAATCCGTCGACGATCTATTGCACCGTGGTCGATAAAGATCGCAACGCCTGCTCGTTCATCAACTCCATCGCGCATCCGTTCGGTTCGGGAATCATGTCGAACAAGACCGGCGTGCTGATGCAGAATCGCGGCGTCGGCTTCCGGGTGCAGCCCGATCATCCGAACTGCATCGCACCTGGCAAGCGGCCGCTGCACACCATCATCCCGTGTATGGTGACGAAGGATCGGCGCGCGGCGATGTCGTTCGGCGTGATGGGCGGACAGTATCAGCCGGTCGGGCAGAGCCATGTGCTGAGCAACATGCTGGATTTCGGCATGGACGTGCAGGAAGCGATCGACCTGCCGCGCGCGCTGCACTACGACGGCATCTATCAGTTGGAGGAAGGCATTCCCGAAAGCGCGGCCGAAGGCCTGCGCAAGATCGGCCATCAGGTGACGCGCGTGAAAGTGCCGTGGGGCGGCGGACAGGCGATCTGGATCGACTGGGAGCGCGGGGCGCTGGTCGGCGGCTCCGATCCACGCAAGGACGGTTGTGCGCTGGGGTATTGAGTAAGTCTCTCGGTCGTCATGCCCGGCCTTGTGCCGGGCATCCACGTCCTTACGAATGAGCGGCAGAGAAGACGTGGATGGCCTGGAATAGGCGAGCGAAGCGACGCCGTTCTTCGAACGGCTATGCCCGGCCATGACGGAAATGGAATTCTTTGCGTCCTACAATTGAGCCGTTGGCAAAAAGAAGGCCGGCCCCGGGGGCCGGCCAACTGCTTCCACCATGCTTCTTCCGTTCTTAACGACGAACCGCCTACAGTTTTCTGTGGGCGTAGTTCGCCGCCTTGTCGACGGCCTCCTTCGCCGCCGCCTTGGCGTCGCCCAAGGCTTGCTGGCCGTGGCCCTTGGCTTCCTGAATGAGGCCTTCGCCTTTCAGCTTGTCCGAGCCGACAGCCTCGCCGACGCTTTGCTTGGCCTTGCCGATGGCCTCGTTGGCGACGCCTTTGACCTTGTCCGTCGTGCTTCCCATTCGTTCGTCTCTCCTTGATGCTTGCAGAGACAATGACCGGCGGGCGCGAACGTTCCGCCGATACATTTTCGTGACCAGGGTTTCGCGACCAAAGCCGCTGCGACATTCGGGCGATGCAAAAACGGGCATTGTCCGGTGGAACCGTTTGGAGGGATGAATATCGCGCGGGCGATAGCGCCGACGACATCAGGGAGGATTCGATGAGCCAGACCGATCGCGGCAGCGCTGCAAGCGTCACAAGGTCCGACCTCGAGCGCAGCACCATTCGCGCAATCTCATGGCGCATCATCCCGTTCCTGATCGTTGCTTACTTCTTTTCCTATCTCGACCGCGTCAATCTCGGTTTCGCTGCGCTGACGATGAACGCGGAACTGAAATTCTCACCGCTGATCTTCAGTTGGGGCGCCGGCATCTTCTTCATCGGCTATTTCCTGTTCGAGGTGCCGAGCAATCTCGCGCTTGAGAAATTCGGCGCCAGCCGCTGGATCGCCCGCATCATGGTGACATGGGGCATCATCTCGGCGGTGATGGCGTGGGTGAGCGGACCGTGGAGTTTCTATATCCTGCGTTTCCTGCTCGGCGTCGCGGAAGCCGGCTTCTTTCCCGGCATCATCCTGTATCTGACTTATTGGTATCCGGCGGAATATCGCGCGCGTTTCCTCGCTGCCTTCGCTATTGCGGTGCCGGTCTCGACCGTGATCGGCGCGCCGATTTCGGGGCTGCTGCTCGGGCTCGACGGCGTGATGGGTTTCAAGGGCTGGCAATGGCTGTTCCTCATTGAGGGCATTCCCTCGATCCTGCTCGGCGTGGTGAGCTGGTTCTATCTCACCGACAAACCGGGCAAGGCGACGTGGCTAACCGCTGAGCAGAAAACATGGCTGGCGTCGCGGCTCGACGTTGAGGTCGCTGCCAAGCAGGCGGCGCAGCATATGTCGCTGGGGCAGGCGTTGTCGTCGCCGCGGGTGCTGATCCTGAGCCTGGTCTATTTCGGCTTCGTCGGCGCGCTGTATGGCATGCAGTTCTGGTTGCCGCAGATCGTCAAGGCGTTCGGCTTCAGCAACGCGCAGACCGGTTTCGTCACCGCCGTGCCGTATCTGTTCGGCTCCATCGCGATGATCCTGTGGGCGCGGCATTCCGATCATACCCGCGAACGCGTCTGGCACGTCGCGCTGGCGTTGCTGCTGACGGCGGTGGCGCTCGGTGCATCGAGCTTCACCAGCGATCCGACGCTGACGCTGGTGGCGCTGACCTTCGCGGCCATCGGCACCTTCTGCACCTTCGGCGTGTTCTGGACCCTGCCGACCGCATGGCTGACCGGCACGGCGGCGGCTGGCGGCATCGCGCTGATCAATTCGATCGGTAATCTCGCCGGCTTCGGCGGACCGTATCTGATCGGCTGGGTCAAGGAGACCACCGGCAGCACCGAGACCGGGCTTCTGGTGCTAGCGATCATGCCGCTGGTCGCCGCGCTTCTGGTGCTGATCGGCAAGCATGAGACCCGCACCGAGTTCGCTGATGAGACGGCGGGCGCGAAGTAGGGCCAGCTTTTTTTCCGCATAACGCATTCAACTTGACCCGTCATGCCCGGCCTTGTGCCGGGCATCCACGTCTTGAAGGCCACTCAGCCAGAAATCGTGGATGGCCGGGACATAGGCGAGCGAAGCGACGCCGTTCTTTGAACGGCTATGCCCGGCCATGACGATGAAGTGGCGCAACCCACGGGGCAAGCCATCGCGACCCGTCGCGCATAACGAGTGTTGATTGATAAATACTCACTGATGAATATTGACAATCGTCAGTGACGAGAGCACCTTCCGCGGCTCATGCATATCGCAAGGGTGCTCCCGATGTCGGCATTTGCAGGTTTTCGCAGTCAAATCAAAGCGCTATCGGTCCTCGGTGTTATTCTTCCGGCG